>Ga0111198_1009_pt1 | contig 31712 bp, 31 predicted proteins | sample DeeMarSWOR324_28_FD_80370 | JGI IMG/M metagenome (GOLD analysis project Ga0111198, IMG submission 80370) | candidate division WOR_3 bacterium SM23_60
AGTAGTAGGGGTCAGGAGTATCAAGGGCACCAGTATCAACATAGTCAGTATCAGGTGGTACGACGTAGCCGATTGAATCAGCAAGGGTCAGATCAAAGCTCGGTGAGGTATCGCGGTATACTGCATAGTGACTGATGACGGTCAGGCTGCCGAGCGTATCAGTGGTCACTGGTGACCACGCGATCGCAATATCACTTCCGGACTTTGTACAGTAGATATATGGTGATTCAGGCGGTGCGCCCGCGAGAACCAAAACATCCTCGAGACAGGAATAGTCACCCCAACCCCACGCACTATTGTGTCCTTTGACATAGTAGTAGTAGTCTCCTTCAACATGACTGGTGAAGGCATACGACGTGTCAGAAATGGTGGATGCAATGGTATCCACGTTTGAGAACTGAACAACGGGGTAGATGTCATCAATGTACATGCCACTGTTGAGCACATAGGAATCAGTCATCGAACGAAATCGTATGTATATTGATTTGCCGACCCAATCCTCGAGCGAGTACGCGTTTCGCTGCCACGATGTTTGTGTGCCGTTGAAGCGCGTCGTATCCAGATTAAACCACAGTTTTGTGTTCTCTGAAACTTCAACAACGGCAACATCGTACTCTGTTTCAAGGTCATACCAACACCAGAAGGTTACTGAATCACCGGGCCCTACCAGATACGGCTGTGCCGTGCGTACGGCATGGTTCATGTCGTCGGCATTTCCGGAGAAGTAGCTATGCGTACCTGAATGGGCACGGGTGGTCGAAAGCGTAAAGCCATCGAGCAGCCACCGTCCTGTGCCGGATTCAAGGTCGTCCTCAATCACCGTGGGGTCAGATAATTCAACCAGTTCCCAGTACAGGGGGTCATTTTCCGCACTGTTCACTGGATGCCAGGATAGGACAAAATCGGTTCCGACTGTGTCGAGTGGATAGATTTCTGGTGGCGCAACCACACCGGTAGTCAGGATTGTGATCGAATCACAGAAATCAGCCAGATAGAGCAACGCATCGAAATTTTCATGAATAATGTGGTCAAGGTCACCCTGCGGCTGATAGAATGACGTACCGAGTTCAGTGGTGTAGGATAGATTAGATATACCTTGCACCCAGTGCGTGTATGAATAAAACCAGTCCATGCTCGAACCGCTCACTGGGTAGATTGCCGAATAAACAGGACCACTCAGATAGTGACCACTGCTCAGGCGGTCAATCATACTTGCCATGGTGTTGCCAACCCGGTCAAGAAGTGTGGCATCAGGCGCCGGGGTACCGGTCCAACCCCACGGCCACATAAGTTTTTCTGCGTAACTGTGATAGCTCATGTATGCATTGCAGATATGTTCTTTCACATACATGGTCAGTGCACGCGTTTCATCGCCTGAATTCGCATATGCACCACAAAAAAGAGTATTGCCTGGGTGGTGGCTTGCCTGACCTTCATCTACTGCGCCCCAGTCACCCTCAATATCAGGAGCACAACCAGGGTAATTACGGTTTGGATCCGTACCAGTATAGCCATGGAACGGTTCACGGTTCTTACGCCAGGAATATCCGCTTGGATAGTCGTATACATAGCCATCAACATTGATGATCGGAAAACAGTAAATCTCGGTCGTGTTGACAACATCAGTTATCTGACCCACGCTTCCATACGCGGTAAGTAGAGAATCGGCAAAAAACAGAACCGTCGGAATACACGCCCATTCCCGGGAATGGTGTGTACCATCGATCAAAAAACCGGGCTCATCATCTTCTTCGAGGTCAGGATTGTCAGAGATCTTGATGCCGTAAATCCACCTGCCTTGGTATGATGGGATGGGCAGTGAATCCAGTTTGGCAATTGATGGATAGTTCGCAACCATCTGTTGCAAGCTGTCATTCGTCTCTGTATACGAAAGATAACTTGCCCGCACTGCATCCTTGGCAGCGGCGAGATCATGCACAACAACCTCATAATTCAGACCAGAACTGGTGATCTTATCGAACACAGCCTGATCGGCTACGATATCATACCACTCGCCACCGTGGGCACCAGCAATATCGAGATCTCTCTTCAGTGAGATTTTGCACAAATCATCCCATGATGCGTAGACCCGAACAATCATATTCTGTGCCCGTGCATATGCACAGAGAAATATCAGTACAACGAGACACCTCTTCATGAGAACTCCTTATGTGTTGTTTGTTACGTAGTGTGATAAGTAACAGCTAATAGACGCTCCCCACCAAGTTGGCTTTAACCACACCCGCTCCAAATTATAGTACATTATAATACACACGGATACAATGTCAACGTTCCTACTGAAGTCTTAAGTGTCACATCCTGGTGATAAGTACGAACGTGCCCCGCGGCACCTGTTCGAACAATGCTTTGATGTCGCTATTTTTCATACGTATGCAGCCGTGGGATGCGGGTTTGCCAACAAGATGTTCCTGTGGCGTACCGTGAATGTAAATATGTCGCGCAAACGAATCAATCCCCGTTCCCTTGTTCACGCCTCTTTCCAGACCTTGAAGCCGCAAGATGCGCGTTGTGATCAGATCTTCTTTTGCTTTTCCCGCACTATGTGCGATCTTTCCTATCCGCCTTCGCGCCTTGAATATTTCTCCGCGTTTCGCGTTCTTGCCAATCTTACTGACAATGCGATGCAGACCCAATGGCGTCTTGTTACTTCCCTCTTTGTTACCAGTGCCAAACTTCGATGTCGAAACAGGATACTCGTGTACGACCTTCGCATCCCTCACAAGATAGAGCTCTTGTTTTCCAACGCTGACGATTATGAAGTACATGCTACGCGGTGGGTATTATGCAACAAAACTATAGTATCTGGGAATTGAATGTAATGCAGTTTTTCAAATGCGGTATGTATTGCCTATCCTCTATTTACTTTCTACTGTCTACTGACTACTGTCTACTGACTACTCTTCCTCAGTATCCCCAAATTTCTTTCAAATATACAGTACGTCGGCACGCCGGGCACAGAAAACGTAAGTGCTCGCTTCGGTACGGCGGCACATCGGCTGGCTTGGGTACTGCTTCCTCGCCATACTCCTGAGAGAGGACAAGAAACAGATTAGGGTTCGCATAGGCGAGTTCACCAACCCTCTTGGCAATCCACAAAAGATGTGCCCTGGTCGTGATCACCTCACCACACCGCTCGCAAAAAATAAGCTCTTTTTCTATGAAATCCACGTAATTATCTCTCGTGATCTCGGCTAAATCGTACTCCTGCGTATGGAAGATCGAGACACCGGTCGTACAGTGGGTTGAACATTGTCCGCAGTATATGCACCGGTCTGGATACCAGATCTCTCGGCGCACACCCTGTGCTATGTTGTCTTCCTGAGCACGGGCATTAGCCGGACACACCTCGACACATGCGCCGCACAGTATACAGGTATCAAAATCAAACTCCATCTTTCCCCGGAAACGTTTTGCCGCAGGGGACGGTTTAAAGGGAAACTTGTGCGTAAACGGACCAAAGAGCAGTGAGCGTATTGCTTCACCCAGTTCTCTCAGTTTCGGCTTTCTCATTATTTTTCCTCCTTGTCAATCCGTTCCCCGCCCAGCTTCTCCTCTCCGTATTTGTCAACAACTGAACCCTTCCACATCTTGATACCGAAATGCAGTGACCCCTTCATGAGTGCATGTGCGGCAACCGGACTTGTCAAAAGGAGAAACGCGGCTGCGATGAGCGCCTTGATGCCCATTGGTGTGAACCCCCTGAGCAAAAAAATACCGAGCATGATTCCGAACGTACCGAGGGTGACACACTTGGTAGATGCCTGCAGACGGTTGTAGACATCGGGAAAGCGCACGAGCCCAACTGCACCGAGAATATCAAAGGCGATGCCAATCCATATTATGATCCAGCCAATCGGGCTAATCATCGAGACTCCTTGATTGTAGATACTTTGCCAGTGCGAGCGCACCAATAAAACTGAACAGCGTCAGGGTAATTGAAAGATCCATAAGAAAATCAAGATCGTAGAAGAGTGCACTCAGTGCAGTAATGCCAACAAAGAGTATGCCCATGATGTCTACACCCACCGCGCGGTCGGCGATCGACGGACCCTGATAAATCCTGTAGAGGCAGAGAAAACCACCTATTGCGAGTATACTGAAGATTATACTCATTCGAAAATCCTCCTCAAGTATCTCTCAAATGAATGAGCAATTATTTTTGAAGCCTTGTCCACGTACGCGGTCTGCACCCATATCCAATGAATGTACAAATAGTCACCATCGATCTCACAGGTCATTGTTCCCGGCGTCAGCGTGATTGAATTCGCTAAAAAGACCTTGGCAACATCAGTCTTCAGTGTTGTCTTGATCTTGACAATCCCCGGCTTGATCGGCCGCTCCGGATGCAGTGCCCGGTAGGCAACATCAATGTTCGCCCTAAACATATACCAGATAAATACGGGGACATAGACGGCAAACCAGAATAACCGATGTAGCTGGAGAAATTTCACGGGTTTTGTCGTGAAGTAGCCACCAAACAGAACAGAACCAAGGAAAACAACAATAATCCCAGCAATGAGGTGGTCAAGGTTCACACTGAGGGTAAGTAGCAGCCACAGACCAAACCCGATAACAAAATAGAGAACGTAACGCATCACCACCTCCTCAGAAGTTCAATGCAATATTGCCAAAGACTAACTGCGAATACTCGAGACCACGCAGGAGCGCGTGTGCAGCCGGGCCAACAATGAAATCGATAATCTGCTGAAAACCGACGCCCAACAGGACAATGAGCACAACGAGGAAGACCATGGCAATCCGCATAGTAAACGGTGCAGGTTTCGCGTCACTCTTTCCTTTTTTCATGAAAACGCTGTTCTCAATCTTTAGCAGGTAGGCGAGCGTCAGTACGCTTAAGATAATGGCGACGAGACCAAGCCACAGCAAGTCGGCTTTTAACGCGCCTTTGATGATATAGAACTTCGCCCAAAATCCGACCAGCGGCGGGATACCGGCGAGCGACAGGAAACCAAACCGCCAGCTCCATGCGGTGGTCGACATTTTTTCACCGAGCCCGGCAAGTTTCTTCAGATCCCGCGTACCAGTGGAATACACGACAGCACCCGAGGTCAAGAAGAGCAATCCTTTTGCCAGAGCATGTGCGAGAATGAAAAATATCGCACCAGCAACGCCTTCGTAATTGCCGATACCAAAGCCCAGCATAATGTAGCCGATCTGCGAAACGCTTGAAAAACCGAGGAGCCGCTTGTAATCACCCTGGTTCAGCGCGGTTAAACCGGCAAAGGCAATCGACAAAAGACCGAGTCCGATGAGTATGTTGAAAAACAGTGGATCAGTCGCCCGTGACAGCCCAAAGACATTGAAGACGAGCCGCGCGGTCGTGTATATGCCAAGCACTTTGATAAAAATACCGGACAGGAGACTCGATATCGGTGCGGGCGCCGCCGGGTGGGCGTCGGGCAGCCATGAATGGAACGGCACAAGTGCTGCTTTGATGGAAAAAGCAAACAGCATCATACCGATGATCATCCAGAAGAATGTCGTTCCTCGTATCGCTTGCATTGCATTGGATATGTCAGCAAGGTTGAGGGTTGACACTTTTGCATAGATGAGTGCGATTGCGAGGAGAAAGGTTAACCCACCGATTTCACCCATTACCATGTATTTAAAACTCGCCTCGAGTTCCTCAGCCTCAACGCCAAATGCAACCAGTGCATAGGATGCAATCGCGGCTATCTCCAGGAAAACGAACATGTTGAACAGGTCACCGGTTATTGAAAGTCCCATCATGCCGGCCGTGATCAACATCAGCAGCGTGTAGAACTTCCACTGACCAGTGTAGTGACTCATGTAGCGTAATGAGAAGAGCGCACCAGCAAAAACAACGATGGAAATCGTCAACACCATGAGTGCGGACATGCTGTCGAACGCCATCACAATGCCGAGCGGTGGGGACCAGTTCCCCATCTTATAGACGAGGAGAGGTACTTCTTGGGTTATGGCAACACCGTAGAGGGCAAGAATAAAAAGAACGAACGATGTGATGAGTGACAGCAAACCTGCAAGCGGCTTGTAGATCTTACCGAGTATGGGCGTAAGAAATGCACTCACTAATGGTAGTGCAAAGTACAGGGGAATGAATGACATCTGCGCCTCCCTATCCCTTCAGCTTCTTGATCTTCGCGATATCAAAGGTCTTGTACCGACCGTATATGCGCATGATAACCGCAAGCATGAGTGCTGTTGTGCCGAGAGCAATAACAATGGCCGTGAGGACGAGTGCCTGTGGGATTGGGTCGACAAAATTGTGCGGTGTATCAAGACGGGTGATAATCGGTGCGAGAGCATCTTTCTTGAATCCGATGAGTGCGAAGAGCAGATTAACCGCATACTCAACGAGCGCGAAACCAATCGCAATCTTTATGAGATTCCGTTTCGTGACAATCGCATAGAGGCCAATCAAGAAAAGCAGTATACAACTCGCAAAAATTAGCATAGTCGTCTCCTCAATCCTCTGCTACATACTTGGTTGCAGCAAGTGCCAGAAATATGGAAAAGAGTCCGGCACCAACTTTGATGCCGATGGCGATATTACAGAAAGGAATAATACCAGCGCTCAGCAGGTGAAACGGCGAACCTTTGGGTAAGAAATTGAGGAAAAAAGTCCCCGCGACAATGAGCCCAAGGAGAGCAACACCGATGAACAGCAGTGCACCAATACTCTCCCATATACTGGAGAAGAGCTTTGCCCGTTTTTCCGACTTTACCTCAGTACCAAACGCGAGAATCTCCAGTATGAACGCACCAGCAACAATGACGCCGCCGGCAAATCCGCCGCCGGGCGTCAAATGACCATGGAGAATAATGTAGACACCGTAGATGAATATGAACCCAATAACAATATCAGTGATTGTTTTGACGATCAGACTCATTCCCTTCATTTCTTCCTCCCGGTCTTACGGACGAGTGCGGCGACGCCAATCACTGAGGTAAAAAGTACGGTCGCCTCTCCGAGCGTATCAAGAGCACGAAAATCGAGTATAACATCGGCGACAAGGTTTGCTCCACCGGTCTGCGGCAGGCCCATTCTGACGTAGTCGGAAGCAACCCGCATGGTGGCGTTACCAAACGCGGGAAGCTGCTGCAGAGAACGCACCATCACGACAAGAAAGAGAATCGCAAAGAATGCATACAACACGATCGAGAATATGTGGGTGCCGGAAAGTTTCTTGCCGAGCGTCTCATCAATATGCGTCGTACGCATGATGATTGCAACAAAGATAACGACCGTCAGGATCTCGACAACGATCTGGACAATCGCCAAATCAGGCGCTTGGACGAAGATAAACATAATGGCAACAGAAAATCCCACTGCACCGAGGGAAATCACGGCTGCGAGCAAATCCCGTATTTCTGTCGCAATCACCGCCGCAACAATCATGAAAATGAGAAAGAGGTAGAGCTCAAACATGATACCTCCAATCTAGAACGCCAGCAGTATCATGAGAATGATACCACCCAAGAATATCCAGCCGATGTAGCCGTATAACTCACCAGTATGAAGAAGTGATGTCAACGTACCGAGCGCGGTAACAAGTTTTCCGATTCCTTTATATATGGACACAATGATTTGATTGAGCACATTCTTGAAAACCGCTGCGAATCCTTGTGCCGCACCACGGAGATAATTGTAGAAATCAAAAGCACCGCCCTCGCCAAAGTTGTAGGTCTTCTCGAGCATGCCGAGCGTATGAACCGACGAGTAGAATTGGTCGCCGGTTATGCGTGTTGCTTCTTCATCGAGTATTTCACCGCCAATAAAGACCCGCTTTCTGCTCGCTCTGGTGACCGTGCCGAACAAAAAGACGATCAGACCGATAACGAGACCGACAATAATGAGTATGGTTGCGAGGCCCGGCGTCCAGAAACCGATTGCAGCAACTTCGAATTGGAGGGCAGGGAGAACGAAATAGCGGAGCGGAATTGCCTGAGCAAAAATACCAAACACAATGCAGGCGAGTGCAAAAATGAGCGAAGGAATGACCATCTCAAAACGTGCTTCCCGCGTTTTGTTGAGAACCCTGGGCCGTTCCCCGAGGAAGATCGCATGCACGAGTTTCAGGCTGTACGCGAGGGTCAAAATACTACCGAACAGCGCCCCGATCAAGAAAATAAACCACAGGGGGATTTGATCACCGAGTTCAATAATACCCTGATATATCATCCACTTTGAGTAGAAACCGTTCAGGGGCGGAACACCAGCGATGGCCATAGCAGCAATGAAAAATGCAAAAAACGTGACTGGCATCTTCACACCAAGTCCACCGAGGGAATCGAGGTCAGTCGTTTTTGTCCGGTTTTCAACCGCACCGACCGACAAAAAGAGCACTGATTTGTAAAGAACATTGTTGAGCATGTGGAACAGTGCTCCCGCAATTGCCAGCGGTATACCAGTACCGATGCCGAGGAGCATGTAGCCTGCCTGCGAAACCGTCGAGAAGGCGAGCAGTCTTTGCGCATCTTTTTGTAGCAGTGCAGCCACTGCCATCACAACAATCGATACGACACCGACGATCATGAGCATGACGCGGAGCGGCGTCGATGTTGACACATCAAACATGAACAACGAAACCCTGACAACGAGATACAGCCCCAGCAGCTTATCGAGACTGCCTGGAATATACGCGAGCGTTGAAGCCGGAACGACCTTTGCACTCTCTGGTATCCAGGTGTGAAGCGGCATTGTCCCGAGCTTTGCCAGTGCACCGACAATGATCAGCACGTAGGCAGTGATGTACCACGGATCTACGAGCGGTATCGCCGGCCTCACCGGGAAATCCACATTACCCGCCTTGATGAACAGAATAACAATACCGAGCATGAGTATGTAATCAGACACACCAATAATGGTCGCCGCCTTGCGCGCAGCACGTGAACTGTCAGCACCAGCTTTGCTGATGTGAAGTAGACCGTACAGAGAAAATACGAGCACATTCCAGAAAATGAGCAAGAATATGAGATTCCCGGCCACCACAACCGCATTTGCCGCGGATAGCGTCATGGTCAGATACAGGTAGTAGACCCGCTCTCCTGGCTGCTTGGACATCGCCTTCAATGAAAAGAGCCAGACGAGGAACGCGGTTATCGCGATAAACAGGAGAATGAATCCGGAGAGGCTATCAACGTAGAAACGGAAATCAATACCGGCGATGCGTGCGATGCTGTAGGAAATGATATCTGAACGGCTCGCAATGAATATTCTGATGGCAAAGAAGAGGGCGAGGACAAACCCGAGGAAGTCAAACTCTGTACGTAGCCGGTTGATGATGAAACCGAGCAGACCGGCGGCAATCGGAATCAAGATAATGTAGTTGATCTCGCTCATAGTTAGAGCCCTCCATTACTCATCAAGTAGCTGACTGGTTGATAGAAAAAGATACCGAGAAGCAGAGAAGCGAGTGTGAGCACAAATATCACGACAAGTCCCGTGTAGCCTGGTTTCTTCGCCTTGGGCATTCTCATCATTGGTTTGGCAAAGAACAATTCGTGATAGAAACGGGCGTTGTAAAGAAGCGTGAAAACAGCAGCGATAATTGCGCCGATGCCGAGATAAGCAGTCTTCTCAACCGCGCCAAAGATCACCAGTAGTTTGGCAAAGAATCCCACGAGCGGGAAAAAACCAACAATCGAGGCAAAGAGGAGCGCCATCAGTACACCGAGCGCCGGTGATAGTTTCTGCATACAGCACAGGAGCCGCAACTCATCCTTACCAGTTGCATCCTCAATAAGCCCGACACCGAAGAACAAGCCAGACTTGGCGAGTGCGTGGGCAAGAATGTAAAGCATGCCGCCGATAATACCGTACATACCACCGACCGCAAAACCGAGTAAGATGAAACCGACCTGGCTCACCGTCGAGTAGGCAAGGAGACTGCGTAAATTATTGGATAGCAGTGCTGCGCCACCGAGCAGAATACTCGATGCTACGGCAATCCATGCGACCGTACTGAAAAAGGGCGGTGAGAGGTAGTTCCCGGTCGTGAAGAGCCGCAGGAAAAGCACGACACCAAGGTTTTCAGCAATCCCGGCGAGACATGCACCCATTGCTGACGGTACTGCGTTATACGCGGGCACGAGCCAAATGTGGAGCGGCAATGTTACTGACTTCGCGAGAATGCCGATGAGGATAAAGACTGCCGCGACATCATTGTATGTCTTTATCGCAAAAATATTAAAGGTGCCATTGTCCTGGTAGAGCATGATCATACCGATAAGCATGATCGCTGCCGCACCAAAGTTAATGAGAAATGTGAAATTAGCGGCGATGATTTTGTCTTTGTCGCGGTAAAAACCGACGGCGCGCCATATTGCAAAGGTCGACATTTCCCAGAACACAAACATGAGGAGGAGATTGTAGGTGAGTGCTACACCGACACCCGAACCGACGATAAGGAGCAGCATGAGATAGAATTCCAGGCGATGACCTTTTTCTCGCACCGTTGCGAGTGCGTAAATAAATGCCATCAAACCTATGAATATGAATAAAACACTCAGGAAGATACCGAACTTATCGACGAAAAAATCAAAGCCAATCATTTTCTGTATCTCCTCCTGATTTCTTCAGTCTTTTCGCGTGATAATCGAAGTAAATCCTGACCCGTATATTTCCTCTTTCCCTTTTCATAAACAATGGTCCGTTCGGTGCAACAGTAGCACGGATCAATAGCAGCGAGTACGAGCGCGGCATCAGCGATCGAGTAGCCCTTTACCGCAACTGCATTAGATGCAAGATTCATGAAGCTCGGTGCACGCACTTTGTGACGCACCGGCATATTTGAACCATCTGACCGTACATAGTGGAAAACCTCACCACGGGGTGCTTCGTGCCGACCGATTCCCTCACCCGGCGGTATTTCATCGACGCGTGTCTCAATCGGACCGTCAGGCATCTGCTTAAGACACTGCCGTACGATCTTGATCGATTCATCGCACTCAAGCAACCGCACCTTTGTCTTGGCAAGAACGTCACCTTCAGGAAACACAATCATGTCCCAGTCAACCTTGTCGTACGCATCGTACGGATCGTCCTTGCGCGCATCGGTGGCATAGCCAGAACCGCGTGCGGTCGGGCCAAGCACACCGTAGGCAATGGCATCTTCTTTCGGCAGTATGCCGACCCCCTCAAGCCGGGCACTGATGACCGGGTCATCGAGTATTGCCTTCGTAAACATAGCATTTTTCTCTTCGAGGATATTGAGGTATTTTTCGATTTCCGGATAATCTTCTGGTACGATGTCCCGACGTGCGCCGCCGATCTTGTTAATCGCGTAGTGATTCCTGTTGCCCATGATGAGCTCAAACAAATCGAGAAGTGGTTCCCGATACCGCCACACCCACATCCAGACCGTATTGTATCCGATGAAATGACCAGCCAAACCGAGCCACAGATAGTGGGAATGAATACGTTCCAGTTCACCGATTATCGTCCGTATGTACTGGCCGCGCGGTGCCGGTTCGATGCGTGCACAGTCTTCAACAGCCAAAACGTATGCGTAGGGATGCGAATCCGAACAAATACCGCAAATGCGCTCAACAAGAAACGGCACCTGATCCCAGGTCAGGGTCGGTGAAATGAATTCATGTCCCCGGTGATTGTAACCGATGTTGATCTCAATATCGACAACCTTTTCGCCCTCCACGAACAATTTGAAAAATTCTGGTTCTTCCTGCAGCGGATGGTATGGACCAATCGGTACTACTCTTCTCACAGTGCCTCCTCGGATTTCTCCTTCATCTTCAAATTCTTGTGCTCATCAGCATAATCCCTGCGCAGAGGATGAAGTTCTGCAGGCCACGATTCAGCAGTAAGCAACGGCTTGAGATTCGGATGCCCAATGAAGTCAACACCTAACAGCTCATGTATTTCTCGCTCAATCCAATTGGCTGCAGGTAGAAAAGTGGCGAGGCTCTTTGTCTGCAAATCATCCTTCGGTATTGTTATCTTCAAGTTGTAGTATGTCCCTGCCTGGTCAAAGGTGAAATGGTAGATGATCTCAACACCCTCTCGGGTATCGATGCCGGTCGCAATCGACAGGCGGAATTCTTTTTGCTCATACAGAAACTTGGCGAGGTCGTAGACCTTCTCGCGCGGCACTCTAATGTACACCCTGCGTGGAGCATGGATTTTGACCGACGCTTCGGGACACCGAGTAGTAATCTCATCGATAATTTCTTTTGAAAATTCTTTCTTCATTATAACCTCTTCAGCGCCTTGACCACACCCATAATGATGGCTTCGGGCTTTGGCGGACACCCGGGTATGTACACATCGACGGGAATGTACTTATCATAGGGACCAACAACATTGTAGGACGGTTCGAATATGTGCGTGTGACAGGTGCACGTACCCACGCCAATGACGAGACACGGTTTCGGTGTTTGTTCATACACCTGCAGAACACGTGGCAGACTCTTCCGGTTCAGGACACCAGTTACGAGCAACGCATCGGCATGCCGCGGCGAACCTACGAGGACAATGCCAAATCGCTCAACATCCCAACGCGGTGTCAGTATGTCCAGGATCTCGATATCGCAATTATTGCAAGAAGCCGCAGCTACATGAAAGACCCACGGTGATTTTTTTAGTCCCCACAATTTCGCATTTGCCATAGCCGACTCCTTTACAGGTTATAGAATGCCAGTATCAATCCAATGATAGATAGTGTACCAATACCAACCCAGAAAAACTTCAATGCCTGGTCAATACGTAACCGTGGATTGGTATTTTTGATAAGGACGATAAGCACAATGATCAACAGGAATTTGAGGATCGCCCACCAGTTGGTTAAACCACCCCACAGTAATGAAATGAGGAACAGAGGCATGAGGAAGTACATCATTGCCCGCGTGAGCTTGTACATGGCAAGCGCCACACCTGAATACTCAATGTACGGCCCGGCCATAACTTCCTGTTCAGCCTCGGGAATGTCGAACGGTACAAAACTCAATTTGGCTTGTGTTGACAGGAGAATGACGATCGCACCAATAACTCCTGAAAGAGAATACAAAAACGGACCCTGTGCCTGCTGCACACGGATAATTTCACCGAATCTGATCGTTCCGCCGGCCTTGAGTATGATCGTCGCAAGGACAATATAAAAGGGCAACTCGTAAGCAAAGAATTGAGTCATCTCGCGTGATGCGCCGACACTTGCTAATGGATTCTTGGATGCTGAACCGCCGATGATTATACCGATCGGCGGTAGCGCAAGCAGATAGATCATGACGATCACATCACCAACAAACGAACTTTCGGGATTGAAGTTCATGGAAAAGAGCATTACTGAAAAGATTGACATGGCAACGAGTCCAATCATGGGACCGAGAAGAAAGAACGTCTTTGAAGCGCCTTCAGGGATGATTGTTTCTTTGAGCAGCAGCTTGAGGAAATCAGCATACGGTTGATACCACGGTGGACCGACTCGCATTTGCACGCGTGCGGTCACCTTGCGGTCTATCCAGGTGATAAACAAACCGATCACCGCGGCAAACAAGAATCCAGGAAAAACTATGTAGGAGATCAGAATGTTCACGATGTTCATGCCTTTCTCCTCATGAATGCATCTTTCGATACCATTCTCATCCCGATTTCATGTAACTCGATTTCTTCGTCGGTTAAGTACTGTAGTGCACCAGAAGAACAGGCGTCCACACAGCGCGGCCCTTCTTTTCTATCGACACACAGATTGCATTTCTGCGAGACGTGGCGGACAAGGGGAGCATCAATAACACCGAACGGACACGCAAACGCGCAGCTCTGACACCCGATGCAAATAAAGGATGAACGCACGACGAGCCCGGTTTCCTCATCACGGGTGATCGCATCAACTGGACATGCGGCCATACAGAGTGCTTCTTTACAATGTTTACACGCGAGGGGCAAATATGCCTGACCAGTAATGTCACCGTGCCGTATGCGTGCTTCGCCCTTGAACGCTGCTTTGCATGCTGCTTCGCACGACCGACAGCCGCAGCACAAATCAAGATCCAATACTATTCTTTTCGCCATAGTTGCACCTCGGTCGGAATAAAACAAACGACATCATTCACTATCTCATAGTCGAATATGCCCCGAACATCTGGATCCTCAGCGGGCACAACAGCCACACCCGGAACTGTATCATGCGTGAGCCTTGCCTTGAGGTCTGTTTCTCCGTGTTTTGATTTTACGGCAATGGTGTCACTTTGCCGAATGCCGAGTTTGTCTGCATCGGCTGGATTCACCTTGAGCATAGGTGCCTCCAGCAACCCGAGGAAATCGTAGGCGATTTTCTCACCGAGCAGGGTCACTGTCTTCTTCTTGGCGACGCGCGCTTTCTCCGCGAGTGATGCTACCTGTGTTTTTACATCGACCGTAATCGAGGGCGCGGAAAACTCCGCTTCCTTTGTTGAACCTGCTGAGAAATAATCGATGATGTCAGTCACGGTTCGTGCACCGCTCGCTGGTGTTATTGCCTGCTCAAGCTTCTTCTTACCAAATGTTGTGAGCAGAGAACCTTGTTTTTCAAGATTCAACGCAACCGGTAGGGTCACATACCCATTCTGTCGAACCGGTGATGTCGCGTATATGTTGACGCCTTTGAGCGTGCGTCCGAGCTGTGGATAGTAAAATGGAAACAATTCACCAAAGTTCAAGAGGTGCTTGATTCTTTTCTTCTTGGCGAGTTCGATAACCGAACCGAAGTGATGGCTGCCATCAAACCCGGCAAACTCGACAAATGGCATCACCTTCTTCCCGCTGTGCTGTTGAAGCCGTGTGAGGCCTTCAATCAGGAGCACTGGATCAAAGCAGTGGGCAAATGAGAGACAGACAATGATGAGACCTTTACGTGCGGCCTTGAAACTCGAACTGAGTTCGGCAATGCGTTCACGAGTGAGCCCGGAGACCGCCGCATCATCAGTACCGATACTTTCACCGGCAAGACCAAGCAGTGCCAGCGCTTCGGTCCCGGCTCGAACCTGGCAAAAATCGCTGGCAAAGTGCGCCGTATGGGTACGGATAGAATCAATGACAACGAGCCTATTCTTCCTCGATTTGAGCTTCCAGTTAATCAGTGATTTACTGATCATCGGTGTCTGATTAAACGGATCGCCGACGACAATAATCATCTCGGCATTTTCAATATCAGTGAGTGTCGACGGCGTCTCGAGAAATCGCCGAAGCAGCGCTTCTGGCTCGCAGTAGGTCGAGGCAGTATGTTCTATGCCAACCTTCTTGCAGAACGCAGCAAGCGCACGGTATTCTTCAATGGTAATATTGCGATCAAATGTCACGGCCACACTCTTCGGTTTCTCAAGCGCCTTTTTGATATCCTTGACGACCTTTGCCCACTCTACTACTCTGCCGTCCTTGAGTGGCATCGACAATCGTTTCGGATGGTTGAGATAGGCAGCAGCAGCACTGCCACGGGGACACAGTCTACCCTCACTGTTCCCCTCTCTTAGGTATTCAACACCGCTGACGCCAAAATCATTGAAAACGAGGCCAAATTCACAGCCAAAACTGCAGAATGGACATACTGTTTTCTTTGTTGTCGTATATGACCGATCGATTGTCTTCATGCAAATGGCTCCTCAATATCTTTGATATTCTCCCAGGTAAGTACTGGACCGTCCTTACACACGTAGTACTTGCCTACCCGGCAGTGATTGCATTTGCCAATACCACATGACATGTTCTGTTCCATAGAGAGATAGATGTTCGATGCGGTAAACCCCGCCTCAACGAGCCGCTGGGTCGTAAATTTCATCATCAGGGGCGGTCCGCACACAACTGTCGGTGAGGTCTTCACGTTGACCGGTATGTCATCGAGGATAACCGTGACGACACCCACATTACCGTGCCAGGACTCATCGCCCACGTCAACAGTGAGTACGATATCAACTCCCTTGATTTTTTCCCACTGTGGCAGCAGATGTTTATAGACAATATCATCAGGCGTACGTGCTCCATACCGCAGGTATATTTTCTTATAATCCTTGATGTTGTGCACAAGGGCAAGAAACAGTGACCGGATCGGTGCAAAGCCAACTCCTCCTCCAACAATGAAGACTTCCTTGCCTTTGAAATTTTTCAGGGGATAGGCCTTTCCGAACGGACCTCTGACGCCTACGAAATCACCTTCTTTGAGCTCGAAAAGCGACTGAGTTACCCGTCCGACCCGCATGATCGTGAATTCCATGGTATCTGCATAGGGAGAGGACGACGGCGTAAATGGTGCCTCGCCGACGCCGGGCACAGTCAGTTCAGCAAATTGGCCGGCCTCAAACTGAATAGGCATACCGTCCAGAACAAATGTTTTGATAGTCGGTGTCTCCGGTATGATCTGCTTGATTTTAGTTGGAATTGGATAATACGGATTTACAGCTTCCATAGTATCTCCCTTATGTCAATTTTAGCTGAACAACCGCGGAAACATCTTCCACAGCCCGAGCATGCATAGAAACCTTCGTACTGATTGAAGTAATTGAACTTGCACTCGAAGCGATTCCAGAATCGATCATTCAATGTACTACGCGGGTTCGCACCGCCACCGACACGTGCGTAAGCAGCATAGTAACACGCATCCCACGTCCGCACGCGCTCGACATCCTTCCCCCGCTTATAGTCACTCAAAAGAAAACAGTAGCACGTCGGGCAGATGTGAAGACACGAGTGGCACTCAACACAGTCGTTGCGCGCATCACGCTTTGTTTCGTTACTGGCTGTGGCAATACGACCGTCAATATCGTCTCTAAAATTTCGTTCATTAATTGTATTAAGCTTCTTCACCGCTTTTTTTCTCGTCGCGTCACGCTCCTTCTCATGTGCCGTACTGGCTTCGGTAAAAAGATCCTTGGTCATGTTTAAAACCGCCGCGCCACGCTCGGTGAAAACCTCGAACAAAAGACCGGTGCTCACTGGTGTGATATTTATGTCGGACACACCTTCACCGTAGGGCGTGAGACCGACAAGGTTGCAGAAGCAACAATCCTCTGGTTGCGGGCAATCGGCGGAGATAATTAATGTGTTCTCCCTCCGCAGTTGATAGATCGGGTCAACTGGTTCCCACTGCAAAAATACTCGGTCGTACACATCTACTCCTCTGAGGTCGCAGTTTTTGACACCAACGAGATATTGTTTCGGTGCCTGCTTAGACGTATCATCAGGGAACGCCGCAACCACTTCACGGCTCGGAAAGAAAAAATGCTTGATGTTCTCTGCAGTCCGTATTTTCTCAAAGTCTGGTTCTCGTTTTTTATCCTTGTCAAAGCGCGTAATATGCGTTTTCCCATTTTCTGAAACTGGATAGTACACTGAACCATCCTCTGCGATGCGTGCCAAAAAATTCAAAATGTTATTTGAGGGTAGTAGATAGAGTTTCATAGAGGTCTATTATATTAATTTTGTTTTGACTGTCAAGCGAGTTGAAAACAGAAACCACTCGCTCGGCACGTTTGATGGTTTCAGGCGTGAGCTGTTCGTAGGAATGCGACGGTACACCGTATAACCACACTGCGGCTTGGCTCAATTCCTTAAGATAGTCATACACGGCGCGCAGTGGCAGATTGTGCGTCGATAGTGAAATCGAAACGTTATCGAGCATTTCCTCTTCTCTGAGGAGAACCGGCTTTTGGCCTTCCTTTTGTATTGTATCGAAAAAAATAATAAGGTCTGGCCTGTAGTCAACAATCTTATTCAAGTAGTTCTCCACACTGAGAGCACAATCCATCAGTATGATATGGTCTCTGTGCTCAATGTGATCGATTACATACGGTCCAAAACCATCATCTCCGCGTCCCCTGTTCCCCAGACCGCAGAGAAGTATTGTCATTCTATGTATCATATTCAAAACCCATGCAATGTCAATAAAAAAAGGGCACGAGGACACACGGAATGGTTGCCCTGTAAGATTTACCGAGTGGGCTGCTGGCAATGTTTGAACACTCTCGTCAATTTCCTAACTGACTTGATTTCGTTCTTAGGCTGACTACAATAGCCTATGTTAGTTAAGCAACTGCACAATTGTTCGCAATTCGAGGCTCGCGACCGGTCACAGCTACGAGAAATAGTAAATCCGAACACCGACAACATCGCCATTGATTACAGCCTTGCCTGGGCTCAGGTGCGACCTGGTGAGCAAACCATCCGCCACACACTGGATTGTTGGGAAGTCTATTTCATTCTCAAGGGTACAGGAACAATGTACATTGATAAGGAAAAAAGTCTTGTGAACGAAAACGATACTGTGTTTATACCGCCGCACGCAGTCCAGTCCATCGAGAACACCGGCAACGAACCTCTTGAATTCTTGTGTATCGTCAGTCCACCGTGGCAGCCAGATAGAGAACGTATTGTTGCTCAGTAGCGTGCCGAAAACATACTGTCTCGAATTTGTACTCAAAAAACAATCGATGGTTTGTATCGGCAAACGTGGTACATGTGCTTTCCCGGCCGGTTACTACATCTATGTCGGTTCAGCACGCAAAAACTTAGAGCAGCGGGTTGCACGTCATCTCCGAACACGGAAGAAGCAATTCTGGCATATCGACTACCTGCTTCCGTACGTAGACATCAAAGCAGTATGGGTAAGCAGCCTGTCAGAACAACGAGTAGCAGCACTGCTCGCCCGAGATTTCGAATCACCGGTGAAGAAATTCGGCGCCTCAGACACAAAAAGTAACTCTCACCTCTTCTACAGTAGAAAAAAATTGAAGCTTTCTCTCTACCCACTCTCTTTGTTGACAGAAACAGAAAGAAGGGTATGATTCTTCCAGTGCACATCACACTTTTCTTGCTGTGTATTACACCGATTGACTCAATACGACTCACCACAGCATGTCATACCGCGTACGTGTATGAAACGACCATATACTGCGCACCCTTTACTGGCAATAGCATATTCGTTATTGGTGACCGGGGAAGGATGCAACCGATCACGTTCACTGATAATGTTAACTACCGGATTTATGATATTGCAGTAACACCCTTTTCCTGCTATCTAAACAATGGACGCTCTATTGAAAAGTACTACTTTGGTTCTGGCATCAGAGAAACGGTGTTCACAGCAAACAACATAACGTCCTTTCTCGTCACCCGGAATGACGAGATCCTTTTGTCCGACCGGCAGAAACGCGAGATCATTTTCCTCGATTTCACTTACGCACCTCGTTTCATTATGGAGGACGTCAGTGCGAAGGATATGTTCTATGGTGACACAATCATGTACCTTCTCCTCCAAGACCGGATTCTGCTTTGCGATGAATTCGGTAACATAGCAAATGAAACATCTCTTTCTATTGCCGCCCAACGGATCTTCGTGTATGACACCACGATCATAGTTTTCTCACCAGGTGATGAGCACATTTTCGCCATCACCGATAGCGTGCGAAGAATCGAATTACAACACGGTGTGGGTGACATTGCGGAACACGGCAATCATATTGTTGTGCTCGACAACCATGGTACTACTCTCTTTATTTATCGCAAGTCAGATTTCTGAAGGCGACACAACCTTCAACGAACTCGACTCAGTGTACTATCGGTATCAAATAATAGAGAGCGATACAACACTGTATGATTCACTTTTTGCACCGGTGACGATCGATACGTCAAAAACCCCTGCAGGCGGACTACGAATGAGCGGCACCAAGGATTTTTCCTTTGATGTTGACCAAGGATTTGATCAAGGGCTCACCGTGGGTATCGCTGGTGAGATCGAAGGTATCCGCGTTGAAGGTAATCTCTCCGACCGAGCGACGCCTTCTTCAACAATACAACTCTCTGAAGTCGAGAAGGTCAACCTAAAAATCTCATCGAGAAATTTCTACGGCGGACTCGGCACCCTGAGCCTCGGCCTGCCGTTTGGAATTACTGATGAGATCTATGGTAGCAGAATCGGTGTGCGCACGGCCGACAATGAACAACACGCGAATGCCGCGTATGCGGTAAACCGCGGAGCATACCAGCGTCTACAGCTCAGAGGAGAAGAGGGTAAACAAAGTCCATACTTCCTTGGGGGTAGTGTGATTGCGGGCACAGAACGGGTCTATCTCGCTGATGGCCTGGCGCCGACACTACTCCTCGAGCGCGACCGGGACTACACAATAGACTATACCTCAGGCATTGTTTCTTTTACTAACAGAAACATTATTACCAACCGTTCGCGAATCGAAATAGAATATGAACAGGCAATTGAAGACTATCAAAATATCTATCTTGAAGGTGACGGTACTACGACAATTGGCCGTTTCGCGTTCACTGGTATGTATCGCCGCAAGTATGATGACAGAAACAACCCGTTAACCTTCACGCTGAGCTCTGCGCAGGAGGAGAGTTTACGTATTGCTGGCGACAGTTCAATTGTGCGGTATACCTTTGCCGATACGTCATCAGAAGGAAATTACATTCTGGAACAAGGCCATTTCGTCTACGTCGGTGAAGGAAATGGAGACTACCGTGTTACCTTCTTCTACGTGGGTGAAAACAACGGCGAGTACGTGTACGATCCAACACAAAAGGCATTCGTGTACCAAGGCACAGGGTTCGGTAATTACTCACCGACCAAACTGGTTCCACTACCCGTGGCCGACGATTTCTATGGCCTCGGTGCCGATTTCTATGAGCTACTGTCGGTTGAGGTTCTTGGATCAGACTATGACAAGAACTCCTTTTCGCCGCGTGATGATGAGGACAATACCGGTACCGGGTACCGACTGCGCCTCGATGCGAAACCATACATATTCACAATTCGCGGTGCGTATATTAACTACGAAAAAACACTGACCATGCCACAAGGAAAACAAGAGATTGATTACCAATACCAGTGGAATACAGACGAACCCCTTGAAGAAATGGGTTCTGTTTTTGTTGGTGCACAACCTCTGCCCAGTTTGCGAATGGAGGCAGGTTACGGAAGGCTTAATGATGTTCATACGCGCACGTCGCTCGTGGTGTGGCCCGCGTTTTTCTATCTCGGGTATGAAGCAGTCGATAGTGTCAACCGGTACTACACAGGTATGGACAAAGTCCTGGGCAATCTATCACTCAATGCCCGGTACGAACGTATACGCGCCTCCCACCTCCTGCGCTACGGCACACAGTACACAGTATCAAAAAACACGGCAGTTGGTATCTCTGGCAGTTACGACAAAGACACGACATCGAGAGGAATAACAACCGTCTTCGCCCTTTCAACCGAACCCTTGAAACTGAATCTTGGTCACCGTTCATACAATGACACAACATTTCTTTTTGGTGACGCGACAGCAAATCTGCGACTGGCGAATGTGTCGTTGGTCGGCAACCTTCAACACAGCCAGCGATACTCGCAGAAAAGGGACGAAGTGTACATCGGGGTTGAAGAAGGAGAAGGCAATTACGTATTCGATTCGACAACCAACACATATATCGAAAAGGAAGGCGGCGATTACAAAAGAGAAATCTTTCTGCTCCAGGAGTTCGACCGCGTGGTGACTCGCACATACAGCTTCGAAGCCCGCTACACGCAATCCATACTCGATGCGCTCGGGAGGTTTTCCTATATTGACGAGAAGAACTTCACGAGCTACACAAATGATCTTGCACTATCACTCGGACAGCGTGACTACAGTATTCTCATTGATGTGATGAACGATTATGTACAGGATGCACGGTATGCCATCGCGACGGAAATGAGAGAACAGCGCCGATTGACGATTACGCCAACCTACCAACGGTTGAGTGGACGCGGTGAGGTGATGGAAACTATTAATAGGAACGACAACTTTGTCAACGAAAAAAAGAACTCATATACTGGTGAGCTATCGTACCGCATTCTTCTCAGACCGCTCCTGCGCCCGCGCCTGAGTTATACCTACACGACATTGTATTCTGATTTTTATGACAATCTGAATACACGATTACACAAGCCACAGATCGCACTTCTTTTTGGCTTTCCACTTTATAATAGAGGAAGGCTTGAAACCACTGGTTCACTCATCTACCGCAGCTACAACGTCGAAATGGTGCCGTTTTTATTCACGGCGAACGAGCCGGCCGGCCTCAGCAAACGACTCAACGTAACCGGAAGTCTCGCACTGGGCACAAATACTGTCTTCAGCCTGATCTACAGAATTGAATTCCCACCCGATAATGACTACCATCAGAACCTGCGCTTTCAGACGAAGATACGGTTCTAAAATGAAACTGCACGACTTTGACTACACGCTGCCACAAGAACGCATCGCGCAATACCCCGTGAAAGACCGCAGCAGTGCAAAGCTTCTTGTTTTGAAAAGAACGACCGCAGAAATCATTCACAGTGTATTCAGTGATATATACCGATTCTTCTCCAAAGGCGATGTTCTCGTCATTAATAACACGAAAGTATTCAAGGCGCGGCTCAGAGGGAAGAAGAAAACCGGTGGCAGTGTTGAGATACTGCTGATCAAAGAACAAGCGCCGGGCGTGTGGGAAGCAATGATCTCACATGCCAAGAGAATCAAAGAGGAAACACAGATATTTCTCAATAAAGGTTCGTACGCAACCGTACAGGAAAAGCACGGTTCGCGATGTCTGCTGACGTTCAACAACGACGTACAAAATATTATCAGTAACATTGGCAGTGTGCCGCTGCCCCACTACATTAAGCGGGAACCGGTCAGGCATGACGAAGAGTACTACCAGGCAATCTTTGCAAAAAAACGAGGGTCAATTGCCGCGCCCACGGCGAGCCTGCATTTTACCAACGCATTACTGAAGAGAATAGAGGCACAGGGGGTAAACATTGCGGAGATCACTCTTCATATCGGACCAGGAACGTTCAAATCAATACGGAGCGAGAATATTGAAGATCATGTCATGGAGTCAGAATTTTTTGAAATTAGTGATGCTACAGTCACTCACATGCAGAACGCTGCACGCGTGATCGCCGTTGGTACCTCAGTGTGCCGCGCACTGGAAACATTTGCCCAGACCAGTACGACGTGCGGCCAGGCAGATCTGTTCATCTATCCTCGATACCAGTTCAGAATCGTTGACGGTCTTGTCACCAACTTTCACCTCCCCTGCTCAACGCCGTTGCTTCTGGTCAGTGCATTTGCCGGCAGACAAACAATACTAAACGCATACAAAACCGCACTTGACCAGAAGTACCGCTTCCTATCCTATGGCGACGCCATGCTGATCACCTAGCTAAGAAAAAGGGGACAGTCCCCTTTTTCTAGAATTTGTAGGATAAAGATATACGGCGGTTTTCGGTTTCAAATTCGTAGACATGTTCGTCAATGCCAATATCCAGCGATATGCCAGCATAGCTTAATCCTATACCGAACGTAAACCCTTCTCGCACGCCTTCCTTATCATAGAAAAAACCGCCGCGTAAAGCAACAATTCTGTGTATCGTCACTTCCAGTCCGATGGCTTTCCACGCTTCATCAAACTCATAACCAACGTGCTGCCAGAAACTCTTTTCCTCATCGGCAAACATGCCAACAAGGACTTTCGTGAGTTCTCCTGAAATCAGAACCGCAATCTTATCGTTATCAATTGGCACATATGCTACACCAGACTTGAGTGTCCAGGATAAAGGATCGCTTGCACCTGATTCTGTGTACACGATATCTGGTCCAATGTTGTGAAATCCAATACCGACAGAAAGATTTGGCAGAATCCTGTAGAGCGCACTGAAATCAAAGGCAAAAGAGACACCTGTTCCGCCTCGGTCTAAACCATTCGAGTCTAGCCACGGATCCCACCACCAATACATACAATCCTGCTGTTTGATGAACTTCCAGCTCAAACCTAATGCAGTCTTCTCATTGAATCGACGCGTATAACTGATTTTCGGCGCTATGCGCCAAGCAACATATTCACCAAGATATGTACCGTCAGGATTGACAACACTCGTTTTCCCTGGCGTGAAGTAGATGAAATCTAATCCCACGCATGATTTGCCGAACGGGTAAGCTGCGGCAACATACACATGGTGCATGTCCTGGTGCAATCCCAGAAGATAGCCAAGGTAGGTGCCTGTTATCTGCGGCGAATCAAGAAACGCAAGTCCTGCTGCATTATAGTAGTTTGCCGATGCGTCATCTGCGATTGCGGTAAATGCATATGCCATACCACCCTGCCGTGCCCCTACTGGTATCAGCAAGTATGTAGCGCCTGGTCGCCGGGCAGCGGAGCCAAGCGCGACCAGGACACCGACGGCAAGAATGGAAATCTTAAAGAACACGTATTATGATAGGAGTATGTCTATGTCAAGAGAGCTGCTGAGTGAAAAACAGAGAACAGAGCTGGCTGTTCCGGAGGCGTCAAAATGTCAGGAGAAAAGGGGACAGTCCCTCTTAAAAAAGGGGACTGTCCCCTTTTCTCCACCGGCCTGACCCCAGGGCTGCTGTTGACAATTTGCAAACATTGTATATAATTATATTCTATGGCAAAAAACAAGGAGGAAAATGCCGACCATTAATCAGCTCGTGAGAAAAGGGAGGAAAAAAGTTCTGTCCAAGAGTAAGGCTCCTGCCCTCCAGAAGAATCCACAGCGGCGTGGTGTCTGCACCCGGGTATATACAACAACGCCGAAAAAACCAAATTCTGCGTTGCGCAAGGTCTGCAAAGTCCGCTTAACGAACGGATTCGAGGTCACTGCTTATATTCCTGGCGAAGGGCACAACCTGCAAGAACACTCAATTGTCCTCGTTCGTGGCGGTAGGGTCAAAGACCTGCCTGGTGTACGGTATCATATTGTCCGCGGGAAGTACGATACGGCCGGTGTTGAAGGAAGAAAAAAGAGTCGTTCACTCTACGGAGTAAAGCGGCCAAAGGAAACACCGACTGCATAAGGAGGTCATGTGGGAAGAAGACGAAGAGCGCAGGTGAGAAAGATACAGCCTGACCCGAAGTACAACAGTATTGTCGTGAGCAAGTTCATTAACAATCTTTTACGAGATGGTAAAAGAAGTAGAGCGCAGAGAATATTCTATGGTGCGCTCAACCGCGTCGAAGCACTGACCAAGGAAGATGGTTTCGCGGTCTTTGAGAAAGCTCTCAATAATGTAAAACCAGTGCTCCAGGTGAGACCACGCCGAGTCGGTGGCGCAACGTATCAAATACCAATGGAAGTTAAACCCGTTCGTAAAGAGAGCCTGGCAATCAAATGGCTTATTCAAGCGGCTCGTGCGCGAGCTGAGCACCAGATGGATGAGCGGCTCGCCCAAGAAATTGTCGCTGCCAGTCGTAATGAGGGTGCCGCAATAAAGAAAAGAGAAGACGTACACAAGATGGCTGAAGCTAATAAAGCATTTGCACACTTTCGCTGGTAGCATAACGTTGAAAACAAAACTAAAAAGAGCTGCTCAAACCGTTGTCAAAAATCTCCTCGGCATAAAGAAAAAAGAAAACACAGTTATCGTAACTGACAAAGTATGTCGTGCGGTCGCTGATGCGCTCATGAATGCCGCGCAGGAAATCACTGACCCCATTCTCGTCGAAATCGTGCCGCGACATATACACGGTGAAGAACCACCGCCCCTCGTCGCTGATATTCTGAAGCAGTGTGACGTATTTATAATACCGACCAGCCGGTCGCTCAGCCACACGCAAGCGCGCATAAACGCATGCAGACGAGGAGCGCGTGGCGCGACAATGCCGGGAATAACTGTTACTATGATGGAAAGAACCCTGAATGTCGACTACCGTAGAATAAAAAAACTGACATTACGATTGGCGCGCCTCCTCTCAGGTGCACGCAACGCAGTAATACAAACACAAAGCGGTACGCTCAAACTCGACCTTACTGGTCGGAAAGGTCATGCTGATACGGGAATCATAAAACAGCCGGGAGATTTTTCCAACCTGCCGGCGGGTGAGGCGTACATTGCACCCCTTGAACTGAAAAGCGCTGGAACAATCACTATCGATGGTTCTTTCGCATCGGTCGGTCTGCTCAAGCAGAGTATCACGATCCAGCTTGACAGAGGACGTATACGAAACCTCCGAGGCAACCGGCGGTTGACTACCTTGTTCGCGCAGTACGGTAGAAAAGAACGGACGCTCTGCGAACTCGGTATCGGGACAAACCTAGAAGCAAAGGTAACGGGGAATGTCCTGGAAGATGAAAAAGCACTCGGGACGGTTCATGTAGCATTTGGTAACAACCTCGGTTTCGGCGGCAAAAACAATGGAAAAATCCATCTTGATGGCGTCGTAAGAAGGCCGAATCTCTGGATTGATGGCACGCAGATCATCAAAAAAGGTCGATTTATTTTCTAAACCGTTGTTCGCTTGATCACCCTCGCTGTCACGCTCTTCCTTTTTGCCACACCGATTGAAAAAATCTATTTCCAAGGCAATGAAACAGTATCAAACGGTGCTCTCTTGCAGGAAATGCTGTCGCGAGAAGGGGACGAGTACAGTGATGCAGCAATCGGTTTTGATGTTGAGAAAATCAAACGGCTCTATAGAACAGAAGGATTCTTCGAGACGGAAATAGAACCAGAAGTAGAAAAAAGAGACGATGCAATAACTGTATTCTTCAAAATCAACGAAGGTTACAGGCCTCGAATTCAACAGATCGCCATTCACGGTGGTGAAGAGTCTAACCTCGCACGCCACGTTGAAATAGAACGCGGCGATTTCTTTGTCGAGGACAAAATTGGCAACACGAGACAGAACATTGAGGAGTACTACAAAGAGCGCGGCTTTGCCTACGCTGACGTGCGCTCATCAGCCAACCCCGACTCTGGTATTCTCACGTTTACCATCGATAAAGGGCTGCTCCACTACGTACGGGACATTGATATTACCGGTCTAAACCAGTGTGAAGAAAGGGTTCTGCAGCGTGAACTCGAATTCAAGAAGGGCGATCTTTTCAACGGTACAAAACTACGGAATAGTCAAAGAAATATCTACGGCCTCGGTTTTTTCAGCACGATCAGTGCACAAATCGTGAGGAGCGCATCTGACAGTGTTGATATAATTTTCAGTGTTCGCGAGCTCGAGTCGCGCGTCCTGAATTTCGGTGCGGGCGTTTCCGTTCCACTCGGTTTCCTCACATCACTTACAATCGAAGAACTAAATCTGTTCAACCAGGGGCACCGTCTTCAAATACACCCGTCATTCGAAATTAATATCGAACGCGAGTGGGAAACGCGACTCGAATTTCGCTATGTTATCCCAAACATAACACGGTATCGGTTCACATTCTCTTTCCAGCCCTACGTGTCGTATGAACAGGAAAAAGACTTCACGCGAAGAACCCGTGGTGATGAATTCTGGATCTCAAAGAAATTCACCGACCACCTGCAACTCAGCGCCGCACATCAGTACAAACGGGTTACCATTCGCGAAAAGGTCGCACTGCCGGATACTATTAAAGGCGCGACTAATAGCGTGAGCCTCCAGTTGATGGCGGATTACCGAGAGGAATTCTTCAACCCGCAATTCGGTGTGTTCATGCTGCCGGCAGTGGAATACGCGGGTGGTGTGTTTGGTGGTGACAATGATTTCCTGCGATTTGAAATTGAGGGGAGGTTCTTCCTGCCAATATTGAAAAACATCCTCGCGCAACGGTTTCGGCTCGGTGTCCTTCACCCGCTCAACGGTGTTGCCGTCTACGAGAAGTTTTATCTCGGTGGACAGTACTCCTTGCGGGGCTATGCAGAACGGTCAATCGGTCCGGATTCACTCGGTGATGAGAAATACGGAAATCTTCTTGGAAATTATAATCTTGAATTTAGGGTTGCGTTACCAGCGAGCCTCGGGCTCGTCGGCTTTTTTGATGTTGGATACTGTGATAATGAAGTATTTTTCGAAGATAGTGACTACCTGAAAGCGAGTGCCGGACTCGGTTTACGGTACTACTCACCGATCGGACCCATTCGTCTCGATTGTGGGTTCCCGCTCATGGATTCTGGATTTGAGCTCTATGTAGGTCTCTATCATATTTTCTAGATCTATGAGAAAATTTATAGTACCCATAGTCATCAGTCTCATTGCGGTTATCCTCTATTTCGTTACGACACGGGTCGACTACGGTGCGCTCACGATCAAGCTTCTTGAACATACTACACATGTTGACATTGAGTATGAGAAGATCGGCGGTAGCCTATTCCGCGGATACATCCTTGAAACCTACACAGTGAGGCTGTCTGAGAACGACAGTATCTATGGTGACATAGCAGACATCTCCTACCGCTTCAAACCGCTCAATTTTCGACTGCCGAATCTTTTCGAAGTCAATCTGCTCGGTCCAACAATACACCTGAAGGAAACTCCACAAACTAGGGGTGCCGAAGAGAGAACGCCGTTTACCCTGCCCCGGCTGAATATCGGTCTGAGAATAAGTATGAAGAACGGCACGGTCATTTATGAGGAGGAAGAAAGAACACACACCGTCGAAGGGATATCAGGGCTGCTGTTTGTCGATATTTTCGCATCGAAGGTCTTTGTTAATACCATGAATCTTTCTTTTACATCACCAGACTACCCGGTAACCATTACGAGCGCAAATCTTGATATCCGGTTGGATAGTAAAGGTGTTACTGCACCGTCGTTCAGAATAAAGGGAAACGGTATTACCCTTCACGGTAACGGTTCATATGTCTTTGAAGAACAAACCGGTTCTGTGAACATCACGACGGCGACACTCGATCTCGCAACATTCAACCTCCACACGGGTGTTGTAGATTTTTCCGGTGAAGTGGTCTACAAAGACAAGCGAGTACGTCCGAATCTCAAGGGTTCGGTCACGGGTTTCGAACCCGTTGACCACTTTCGTTTTGAAACAAATGTGCATACGGACACGCTATTCGTGAACGTGTTTGACGGCGAATTGTGGGATGGTAGTTTCTTCGCCGTCGCAAAAATCGTAGATACTGAACACTGGGGATTCGAAGCCAACTGCAGTGCTCTCGATCTCGGCAAAGTACTGAATACGAAGATACCATTGCTCACCAGTGGGTATCTTGTCTATCGTGATAAGAACTTTTCCGGTCTCTTCCACTCGCCTGAGCAGTACGGTCTCGGTATTGATTCACTCCTATTCTCTGGCACCGTAAGGGACTCTCAAGTCATCCTCGATTCACTCATCGTCCTTGAGCCTGATACAGCAGTTGTCGTTCATGGTCTCGTCTACCCCACGCTCGATTTCAGTGCTGTGTTTCACGAGTTCAACATAGGCATGCTGTCCCAATTTGCACCGATTGAGGGCGAGTTGAATGGCACCTGCCACATACGTGGTGACATGCGACGACCTATGGATATCAGCTACACGGCTCAACTGACCGCACACGACGTTGTCGTCTACAGCACCCGTGCCGAGACATTGAAGGTGCGAAGTACTGATGTACGCATCGGCGACAAGACCGGCACACTGCAGTGCCAGGCGATGAGACCACAATTCGGCGGCATCCAGCTCGACAGCATGAATCTCGTATTGGACAATCGCACGGTCGTACTCGATGCACGACGGAGTCGTGACAGTGTTCGCATCACGTGTGCCTTTGAACAAAACTGGCAGGGTACGATATCATCACTGTACATCATGTACAACGGCGTCATTACACAGAGCAACAAACCAATTGCTTTTGACATCGAAAACCAACAAATCGGTGAGATCGAAATGCACTTTATTGATGGCACACTAACGGGAACACTATTTCCGCTGAGCCTACGATTGACAGACGGCAATCTAACCCAACTCGGCGTGCTCGTTGGCTTAAAAGATACACTGAAGGGTGAGCTGCACGTTGCGGTCAACAGAGATAGCTTCGTGATCACTGCCAATCAGATTGACTACCTCGACATACAAAAAGGAGTACTCACCATAACCGGCGTTCTGAAGGATAGAGGCATTGCCTTGGATTCACTGACATTGACCGATGACAACGATCAGCAGCTCTTTTTGTACGGTACGCTATCACCTGCACACTCTGATCTAACCGCTCAGTTTTCAAGCCTCGGTACGTGGATGCTCCCGTTCCTTGCAAAATCGTTGATCGAGCCACATGGATTCATGACCGGACAGATACGTTTCCAGGGAAACCTTCAGGAGTACGCTTTTTCTGGAGGCGGTGTGATTGAACAGGGCACATTTGGCATCGGCCTCATCGCGGCGCAGATCGAATCGCTGAACAGCACGGTAACCTTTGATGGAAACCGCATCATCTTCACTAACGCGCGCGGGAAAATAGGCACCATGGGGAAAAGAGTAACCGAAGAAAATACATCTGAACTACAGGCTGGTGGTTACCTGGAGCTCGAACCACGATTTGGCATGGAGAATTTCAACATTGATGTTAGTTTCCGCGATGCGCCGCTTCAGTATCCTCCGTTTGCCTATGGCATTGGAAGCGGCAATTTTTCGGTCGGCGCGCGGAAAAGAATCAACTACTACAACGGCAACATCACTGCAAAACAGGCGATCGTGCCAATCGAGTTTGGTGTGCAGTTCATCCAGGAAGAGGAAGGCGCACCGCAGAACTGGACAATGAATCTTAAAATACGTGGTGAAAACAACATCTGGCTCCGGAACAGCGATGCCGATATCGAGTTCGGTGGCGAGATCTATTTTGTAAAACAGAACGCACCACTCTTTGTTTCCGGCGAACTCACGACCCATCGTGGTTACTACTACTGGCTGAGCCATGTGCTCGATATCACCGAAGGCACGGTTGTCTTCTTGCCTCAGGAAGACATTGATGCAGAACTCGATTTCTGGGCTGAACTGGACGCGCCCGAAGGAGTCACCATAAAATTGCACCTATCCGGGCTGATGTCCGAGCCGATTTTTGAATTCTTCTCAGAACCAGTCAAATACAGTGAGCAAGACATCGTTACGTACTTGAATCTAAATATTACGTGGAAGGAGTTGGAATCAATACAGCAGGGCGATTATGTCGGGCGCGTGCTTCCACACACACTGATCTCCTGGCTTGAGGGTGATGTTTCGCGCCGTATTCGACAGGGCACAGGACTCGATTACTTCAGGATTGAAACACCGTTTTTCGAACCAGAGAGCAAGACAAGGCTCACCGTCGGAAAGTACATCTCACGAGACCTCTTCGTAACATACACGTACGATATCACTTCATTTGCTGATAAGTTCAATGTTGAATATTTCATCGATGATAAAAATCAAGTGGTTATACAGAAAAATGAGGAAGAAGAGTACAGCCTCCAGTATCAGTATCGGATCCGGTTCTGACATACAATGAGACAGGGGTGTATCGCCGAGTACCGTATACCGCAGCGCTGAAGCACTTAACCTTTGTTCGGTATGGCTGTCAAAACTATAGAAAAACAAATGTAGGTGTCAGACACGTTCAACGCAATTTTACCCAATGAGTCACAGTGGAAAAGGTGGCAGTGTGCTCGTATTGACATGCTGCCGTTTTTATGTACACTATCACTAGTTAAGGAGCGTTACTTTTTGATTTGCAATAGGTGTCTCGATATGTACGCAGGGGTGGTTGTGTCGCAACGCACATTCACGATTCACTTCTTTAACGTGGAGGTATAATATGCGCAGAGTTTGGATCCTGGTGCTGTTGGTGGGCACCTTTGTTTTCGGGGCGCAGCGGCCGGGTGCGGTGTTTCTGTTAATTTGGCCGGGTGCGCGGGCAACGGCGCTCGGTGGTGCCTTTGCTGCGGTTGCCGAAGATGCCACGGCATGTTACTATAATCAGGCTGGGCTTGCCTTTATTGA
>Ga0111198_1028_pt1 | contig 29449 bp, 25 predicted proteins | sample DeeMarSWOR324_28_FD_80370 | JGI IMG/M metagenome (GOLD analysis project Ga0111198, IMG submission 80370) | candidate division WOR_3 bacterium SM23_60
GTGCGCGGTCTGCTTTATATTCCAAATCAGGGATCGGTGGTATCTGGTCGGCACCATAGATTAGAGCCCAGTCAAAAGAAATGCTGTCGCCCGGAGCAAATGAGTTGATCGGACCGACCGACATGAGTATGCGCTGGTCATCAGGTTGAGGCCAGATTGTGTCGAAAGGTTCATACATTCCAGTTTCATAGTCATAGCCCGCGAGTGTAAGATACCGTTCTCGGTCCCACTCAGGTTCATACTGCAGGGTGAATTGTTTGAATGCTGCAAGTGGATATGGTGAGAGCATCTTTAGCCCGATCATGCCCGGCAGCACAGGCCAACCTGGCTCTGGTTCTTCTTGCCAGCCGTAAAATAGTTTTCTCTGAAGGTCAATGCCACAACGGTCATTCTGATTTGGTACAGCCTCATTACCGATATCAAAATCCAGACAGATACCTGCGTAGATGTCATTCACGGTATAGGTTGTATCATTTTTGATGATGAAGGTGATGAACACAACATCGTTTGCCCAGACAATGGGCCAGGTGAATGTTTTCAAGGTCATCGTGATGCCGAGGGGTCGTTTTACATGAAATGAATCAGGAATGTGGTTTATGGTGTCGAAGTCATTGCAAATTGCATAGCCGTCTTCATAAGAGATGGGCGTAAAAGGATAATCAGGATCAGTCGAGAAATAGACATGCCATTGAGGGTCATACGGGCTTGTGTACGGCAAGCCGGGACTGCATTCGGACGCACCAGTGTGCGGTTCATATCCAACAGTCACAATCGTATCACCGTTTGGCAGAATACCACCAATCCAGACGCCTGCACCATAGATGTAATTACGTTGCGTTCCCCTGGGCCAGAATGCACCAGCGTCACCATTCACCGCCTGCCCAAATTTTCCAAAGTTGGAGAATGCAACATCCCACTGTCCTATTGTATTGAACCGGACATCCCAGATTGCCCAGAGACAAGTGAAAACGATGATGGTAAGAACTATTAATCGTACAGGTTTCAAATTCCACCTCCTCATGCAATTATAATGGTGCCTCTTTGTCTGTCAAGTAGAAGTAGTATGCAAGTGACGCGCTGGAAAAGTTAGTAATAAGAAATTAGTGAATTTCAAATAGAATAAGAATGAAGCCACCACCACTAACGTCCAGCTTCCCTGCCTTAACCCAATTACCGTATACTGACTACTGTCTATTGCGCAACTGTACCTTTTGAATTTTGTCTTTTAACTTGTTACTGTATTATCCCTAACCAGTCTCCCAACAAAAATTGCAATCTTCCGATCAAGAGGCTGATACGTGCCATGACCGTGTAGCCGAACGCGGCACCAAAGCCGACCATGATGAAGATAGTACCGATCCGCGAGGTAACGCCGAGTACTCCCTTATGCTCGCGCGAGAAGTAAAAGTAAGAAAGCGTACAGACAACACCGATAAAGAGGATGATCGTCCAGGCAATACCAGCTGAACCAGCATTCCACCGAGAGAAATTGTCTGGCGTCAAGATTGTACCCTGGACCTGGCGTACGATGTCAGCTTGAATCACCGCAGGGATTGCTGCGCCTGATGAATACCCCATGGTGATGGCAATAGGAATACGGACCATCCATGATATCCGTGGTATGAAACGTGTCAGGTAGAGTGCGCCGACAATGAGCGCAAGAATGAGCCACCAGCGTCCCTCAAAAAGCACTGGTCTCAGTGCCGCCGGCCAGAGCACACCGTGCCAGGTGAGCGTTACGAGATAGCCGTTGGAGACTCCGACAAACAAGTGCTCAGCAAATTTATAGAACGGATTATCCCGGTAGAGAAAGGAAAAGATACACAGACTCAGAAACGCACTTACCCATACCCAGAATGCAGTCGAGATATTCATTTTCTCCTCCTTCGTACGAAATAACCTATATTGCCGATGATAATGAATGCTATGATTGTCAGGTGTGCTGCAGTCAAAGAGCCGAGTGCTTCGCTCGCTCTGCGCCTTCCCGGGACATCGAGCTGTGCGACCATTTCTTCATATTCTGCTCCACCTTTCATACCGACCATGAGTCCTGAGAACTGACCGGTCTGATAGTAGATGAAAAATTCTGATGCGCTTACCGCCGTGAGTCCAGCAGCGACCATGACGCCGTAACGTACCTGTGAATAAGCCACCCACCACAGTGGTGCACTACCGCCACTTACTGACACCAAGATGCCAACATTGCTCAAGTTCCGTATACCCCACATGACTGGTAAAGAATCTGTTCTGTAACCATAGTAATCGGTCGGGTATACACCAGAAATACTAATGCCCAAACCCAAGAGCGGTACAATTGGAGGCGGCTGCCAGCCCAGGAGCACATAATCACGTCCGTAGATAATGCTATCTTCGTTTGTCGTGGCTCTTGCATTGAATTCTTCACGTACCTGGTCCAGTGCCTTTACCGCGAGGCCAAGTGGCTGAACGTACAATGATAATGCTGCAACCTTAATGCGTTTTTTGAATGCGTGTCGTATGAGGGCTATTGCCATTGGTTCGTTTTCTGGTGCTGTCTGTGGGTCATAGTCAAAATCGATTAGCAATACTTTTTCTTCAGGAATACTATCGACTGCCTCGAAGAGTTTCTGTGTTGGAGTCATGACGCGCACACGCTGCGGGCGCGGAAAGACAAGCGGAAGAATGACGACGATGGCGATGATGAGATAGATGATACGTCGGTCAATTGTTGCAAGGTAATCGAATATCTTCATCGTGAACCTCCCAGCCAGGACCGTTCGATGCCGAGAATGATTTTCAGCGACGTTGCGAGGCTACCCAACGCAATGCCAAAGCCAATACCGCGTTTCGACGCGACATTGGGAATATCCATGATCCACTGGACAAAAGAAGGCAGGTGCGGGGAGATTCTGTCGCCGAGCGGGAGTAAACCAATCATGATAATGAATGCGGTCGCAAGCAGCAGTGTCGCATCGAGCGATCGTGCACGGAATGCGCGATACGATGCTGATGCCATGAAGAACGCGAGGAGTGCAAACATTGTTGAACCGAGGGGCACAATGATGTTCTCGAAAAGTACTTGCATATGAAATTCAAAAGTACCGATTCGTGTTGGAAGAAAACCTTCACCGACTCTACCACCGAGCAATCCGATAATCGAACTTACGATAAACCCAATAATAAGTACATACGAGTACTGCCAGTTGACTCTCCCCCGTCGTATCTTGTCAAAGTGTACCCTGAGTAAGCTTCCGAGGCCAAGGATAAGTGCGAATGCAGCAACAATACGTATAACATCGTTTCTGATGAAATTTTCACTACCTTGTATTACTGGATGTTGCGAATAGTATGGTATGACTCCGACAATACCAAAGATAAGAACTAACAAGAGCGGAATGCGAGTTTTCATGATGACTCCTTTCTATTGAAAAATAGTCAGAATCGGGAAACGCGTTAACAGACCAATAAGCGATGCAATACCTAGTGCGACACCGATGACTATCTTGCCAACATCTTCACCTTTGATCGCACTCATCAACATGGGTTCCCGCGATAGATATGCAGAGGCGGCATACAATTCTTCACCGATGATGGTATAATCGCACGCCGTGACAAAAAATGGCAGCTGACTGACAGAATCAGTGCCGGCAATCTGTATTGCGCCAGTCATTGCGCCGGTTTCAGCAATAATCAGTGATTCTGCTCGGAACCAGCCGATCAAGAAATTCGCGGCTGGATTGTCACGAACCATGATGCCATCGATTGCCGCTGCGTAGGCAAATTGAGACTGGGTCACAAAAAATACCTTATCCGGATCAAACAAATCCGGCCGGCCGATCGACGTGTACGATTCTTTCACGACTTCTCGTGCAACGGTATAGACAATCGGGTCAGAGTGTGGGACGATCAGGGGTGTTTCATATTGGCCGGTTTTTTTGGCGACTTCAGCGAGAATGTTGATCGAGGCAATGGAGGCGATATTGCTCATGGTGCCTCATCGACTGCCTCGAGACCCGCGATTTTTCGGATATATAATTCTTTTCCTTTACGTGCAACGTAAATGTAGTAGAGGATGATTCCTCCGAAAATGAGCATGGCGATAAGGAGAATCAGTGCGCTATTATTGAACCACTGTGAACTACTCAGTGCAGGAGGACTCGGTTCGGAAAAGGCCCGTGCCGTATCGGCGAGTGCAGCCACTTTGTAGTAGTACTCGCGGCTATCTTCAGTGCTATCCTCATAACGACGTCGACCTCTACCCGCGAAACCGACCATGACAAAATCTACTCCGTCTTCACTCCGGTGTATTTCATAACCATCAATCATATTGTCATCTGGTGAGAGTTGCCACTCGACAGTAATAGCACCACCACCGTCACCCGGTGTATCAGATGCCTGGACATCGGTGGGTGGTGCGAGGGCAAAAAGCCCAACGAGAAAAAGTGTCACCATCATACCTCCTTTTCTAGCCGACCATCATTAAGTACAAGAGCGAGGTTTTGATTCAGAATGCAGTGATTTTTTATGTGTGTGGTGAAACTCATGCGTGCTGGACAGTGCGCCGTGGTGAAGTATACCATAATCTTACTGTGGCTTAATTATATGTAGGGGTACTAATTAGTAAAGAGTCGATTTCCGCTGCGCGAGCAACGCTATGAGTAATACTACTCAGCAAGCGCGTCTACAAGTACGGTCAAGTCCACAATATCTGCACGGCAGAAAATGTTGCATTACCGAAAGGCAATTCACGGCACTTAAGGACACTTGAAGGCAGAACAAGGCGGTTATGGCAGTATGAGGGTGGCTATGGCAATAGGGGTGGTAGGATAGGAGGGCGGCTTAACTTGACAAGATCTGCCGTGCTAAATATGTTGCATTACGTGAATATTGGATTGGCAATAGCCGACGAACGAATAGAGACTCGCCAATTAACGCTTCACAATTGACAATTCACTGTTCCCGTCCAGCTTCCTAAGCCTAACCCGATTACCGTATACTGTCTATTCTATTATCCCCAGCCACGGGCCGAGCAGAAACTGCAGTCTGCCGATCAGGAGACTGATACGTGCGATAACTGTATAACCAAATGCCGCACCAAAACCAATCATGACAAAAACAATGCCCACGCGCGATGTGAGGCCAAGCACACCCTTGTGTTCACGCGAGAAGTAGAAGTAAGAGAGCGTGCACAGTACACCAACGAACAGAATAACTGACCACACAATGCCCATAGAACCAGCATGCCAGGCCTGGAAATTGTGCGTGGTGAGGATCGTGCCTTGCGCTTGCTTGATGATATTTGCCTGAATCGTGGCCGGGATCGAGGCGCCGACATAGTAACCCATGGAGATACCAATGGGTATGCGCACGAGCCACGAAACCCGAGGAATGAACCGGGTAAAATAGAGCATACCAGCGATAAACGGTAGTATCAGGAGGAGCTGTCCCTGACGAAACAGCGGGTCAAAGAGCGTTGGCATGAGCACGTTGTGCCAGTAGAAGGTGACTGCCCATCCATTGGCAACACCAACGAACATGTGTTCTGCAAACCGGTAGAACGGATTATCTCGGTAGAGGAATGAGAATATTGCCAAGGTCAAGAGCGCGGCAATCCAAACCCATGGGTCAAGTGAGATATTCATTTGTGCCTCCTCGAGAGAAAGTATCCGACATTGCCAATCACTATGAAAGCGATAATGAGCAAGTGTGCATACGTGAGTGAAGGCAGTGATTCGCTTGCCTTTCTACGGCCCTTAACATTGAGATTTTGTTCGACAATCTCTTCATATTCAGCCGCACCCTTCATGCCGACCAGCATGCCAGAGAATTGGCCGGTTTGCAGATACGGGTAGAACTCTGATGCAGACACCGAGGTTATGCCTGAGCTGACTCTCACGCCGAATCGGTTCTGGGCGTAGGCAACCCAGTATTTGGGAATATCGCTGGGGCTCAGTGAGGTGACGAGTCCAACATTGCGATAGTTCTTAATTTCTCTCATGAGGGGCAAGGTGTCGGTTCTATTACCGTAGTAATCGACTGGATAGAACCGGGCAATACTTTCGCCCATGGTGAGCATTGCATTGACCGGTCCGACTTGCCATCCGAGAAAGACGTAGTCTCTGCCATAAATGATGCTGTCTGCATTACTTGTTGCGACACTATTGAATTCCTCGGTAACCTGTTGCAGCGCCCTCACTGCCAGTCCAAGTGGCTGGACATAGAGGCTTACTGCAAGCACTTTTATTCTTTTCTTGAAGGCATGGCGTAGAATAGCGATACCCATAGGCTCTAATTCTGGCATGTCCTGGGGTGTGTAGTCAAAGTCCACGATCAGTGCTTTGTCGGGTGGTATACTATCGACCGCATTGAAAAATTTCTCAACTGGCGGCATTACTCTCACTGATTGTGCCGAAGGAAATATCAGAGGTAGTGTGACAACGACGAGGAGGATGATGTAGATGATGCGACGGTCAACTTTTGTCAGTGCGTCAAAGAGTTTCATGAACCACCTCCGCCGAGCCAGGAACGTTCAATACCGAGTATTATCTTGAGCGCAGTCGCCATTGCGCCGAGCGCGACACCAAACTGTATACCTCTCTGTCCAGCGACATTCGGGACATCCATGATCCACTGGGCAAATGATGGAATGTATGGCGAGATTCTGTTTCCGAGTGGCAGCACACCGATCATAACAATAAATGCTGAGATGAGAAGCAGCGTTGCCTCAAATGAGCGAGCGCGGAATGCTCGGTAGGCTGCTGATGCCATGAAGAATGCGAGGAGCGCAAACATGGTCGCGCCAAGTGGGACCTCGACATTGTTGTAAATAGTCCAGATATCGAATGAGAACGAACCAATGTGTGTCGGGAGTATACCACTTCCATCGACGCCGCCGAAAAGCCCGATAATCGATGTGACAATAAAAGTCCCGATGAGTACCCACGAATACTGCCAGTTTTCACGTTTTCTTTTGATTTTGTCCATATGCACTTTGAGAAGACTGCCTAGTCCGAGAACAAGGGCAAAGGCGAGGAGAATCTTCAGGAAGACATTAAGCAAAAAATCATTCGTATTTTGCACGACCGGATGGGGTATGATAAACGGCAGGATACCGAGAATACCAAACACAAAGACGAGTACTAAAGGAAATGTTCTCTGCATGGTGTCCTCCTATTCAAAGAGTTGCAGTATTGGGAACATAGTAAGTAGTCCGATAATAGAAGCACCGATGAGTACTACGCTGATGACTATTTTGCCGAGGTCTTCTCCTTTGATCGCGCCGAGCAGGAGCGGTTCACGTGATATGTAGGCAGATGCAGCGTAGAGTTCTTCGCCAATGAGTGTATAGTCGCACGCGGTGACAAAGAATGGTAGCTGCGAAACCTGGTCAGTGCCAGCGATCTGTATTGCACCAGTTGATGCACCAGTTTCCGCAAGGATAAGAGATTCTGCCCGGAACCAGCCGATCAGAAAATTAGTCGCTGGTCGCTCACGAACCATAATGCCATCGACCGCAGCAGCATAGGCAAACTGGAGGTCGGTAATGAAGTAGACACTATCAGGGTCAAAGGCATCGGGTCTGCCAACCTTTGTATACGCCTCTTTCACAATCTCCCGTGCAACAGTGTAAACAATGGGCTCCAAGTGTGGATTGATAAGTTTTGTATCGTACTGTGCGCACTTTTTTGCGACCTCACCAAGAATACTGAGCGAGGCGATTGTCGCTATATCTTCCATGTAGCCGATGCCTGGACAGTAGAGAATCGGTTTGCCCATCTCTGTTGCCCGACCGACTGCGTCATCGATCGCCTGCAAACCAGCGATCTTTCTAATAAAAAATTCCTTTCCTTTGCGGGCGTAGTATGTGAAGTACAGGATGATGCCACAGAAAATGAGTCCCGCAACGATAATGTTGATTTTCTTCGTGTCAAGCCACTGTGCACTGCTGAATGCAGCCTGCGATGGTAGGCTGTACGCGATCATGGTGTCCATGACTGCGGCGACCTTGTAGAAATACGATGTACCATTAAGAAGCACGTTATCTTCACTCTCTTCATCATTGTATTCAGTTTTTCCTTTGCCGATGAAGCCAACTTTTTCATACGTAGTACCGTCTTCGCTTCGGTATATCTCGTACCCGACAAGGGATGCGTCATCCGGTGATAGATTCCAATCGACCGTTATTGCGTGACCACCGTCATCAGGTGTGTCATACGCCCTGACGTCTGACGGTGGAGCAAGCGCGAAGAGCCCGAGTAGTAAGATTGATATCATGAAACCTCCTTTCCTTGTAGAACCACTGCACTGTTCCCTCTCCTCTTTGAGGAGAGGGTCAGGGTGAGGAGTAACTAATCACTGACTATTTTAAGAATATCCTTGAGCACACCATTAAGGTTACTAAGGACATCTTTGTTTGAATACCTGAGCACATGCATTCCAGCTCTTCCTAAGTATTCATTACGAATTTTGTCGTGCTTTCGTCCATTTTGTGTATAGTGTTGTCCGCCATCAATTTCTACAACCAGGTGCTTTGAGGGGCAATAGAAATCAAGATAGTACGAACCACACGGATATTGCCGGCGAAATTTCAATCCTGCGAGTCGTCTGTCTCGTAACTGCTGCCACAGCTTTTTCTCTGCATCGGTCATTCTTCTACGCAATCGACGCGCCTTTTCAATTTTGTGCCTCACATGAACAACCCTCACCTTAATCCTCTCCCTTGGAAAGGGCGAGGAAAGTAATGAGAAAAGATCTCTGCACTCCATAGGAGTATTGAATAATAAGAAGAGGTTTCTCCTTTGAAAAGGGCGAGGATAGAACACGAATACGAACTACGAATCACGAATACTGTCTTCATCACAGGAGCATGGTGCTTTCCCGCACTTCGGGCAGCCTTGTTCGTATTTCTCCATTGTTTCTTCAGCATCAATGCCGAGCAGAGAACCAATCGAAAGCAACCAGGCAAGGCAGTCGGCGAATTCTTCTCTTGTGTGCTTTTCATCGCCTTTACGTATTGCTCGCGCAAGCTCCCCTATTTCTTCGACGAGCCAGTTGAATGTCTTTTCTACGCCTCTTTTTGAGTCTTTCGCAAAATATATTTTTTCAATGAGTTTCTGATATTGATTGAGGGTCACGATGTATCTCGAATGTGCGTAAAGAAAAAAAGGGGAAGGACCGTGCCTTCCCCTTTTTGTACTGATTCTTTAATCAAGCCTCAACGTTGCTGAGAGTCTCCAGTTGGACAGATTATCGAGGCTGTTGAAGTTCATGAGGTCGATGGTCAGATTATCATTAACGTGCCAGCCAATACCATAGTAGTAGTCTGTATTCGCCGAGGTGCTGTTGTCGGTTTCTTCCCACATATCTTCGTCAATATCACTATAGTCAACGATTGTGGTGTCAGTTCCACCTGGATCCTCAATATACGTGGTTGGGAACTGATAGTCGTACAACCCTCTTGTCGTTGTGACATCGTTATAATTAAGCGTGTGCACAGCACCGAGTCTGAGGGCGAGTTTATTTGAGATCATGAACTCTGCGCCAACCGGTATTTCGATCATCTTGTAACTACCGTCGATCGTGGTAAACCATGCTTCGCTCGACATGGATGTCACTTTGTAGGTTAAGGTGTCCGCTTCGTACGTAGCACTCACATCCATAGAGGAATCAGTCTCGATTAGTGTATCACTAGAGACAGAACCGAGGGTGAACATGATGCCAATGCCGAAGTTGAACACATCATTGATATTGTAGAGCTGATGCGTACCAATCCTGAAGCCTGACCAGCTCCTACCGCCCTCGTAATAGATCGCTGATGCCGTTGTATCGTAGTAGTCGGCATTATAGAATTCATCATTCTCATGGCTTGCATCAAACATCCATTCCATGGCGTCGTCACCGTAGTCTTCTGAGTGGGTAAAGTAGCCGACAAAGTACCGGCCCTGGGCATCATCATTGTAATCATAGAACAGCTTCAGATCGATACCCATGTTTGTGCCTGACATCTTGGTCATGATCGAGTCAATGGATGTGGCGAGATAGAAGTCAGTGGCCTGATATTCTGGATGTTCGTACTCTTCATACGAACCATTGATCACACCATCTTCGCCCATGCTTAACCAGCCGTATACTGCTTGCAACCCGAGCGCGTAGTTATCTCGATCCATCCAAGCACTGAAAATTATGTCGTTTTCGTTATTTGTGAAGATACGATCGCCTTCGAAAACCTCATATTCCCAGTACCCGAGCGTATCTGCGTCATAATCTTCTTCGAAGTACTCGTAGGTGAAGTTCTCAAACGGACTCGTCATTGTACGCTTAGAATTGAGCCGCATATAGCCGAGACCAATCCGTAAATCTTCCATTTCTTTGGCAATAGCAATGTAGGCATCACCGGTATTTACTTTATCATACGCTGATGCTGTTTGCGTTGTTACATTTCTATTGAGCGTATCACCAGTGGTGGGATCGAAATCCCATTCGGTCATCATGACGTTTGCATCACCATATATTGGATTCTCATTAGGATCGTAGAGACCAGTAGGGAGGGCGTCTTTGATGACACTGCGGTCGTACACGAGACCACCGTAGTAGTCGCCCCTGTATCCCGAACCACCGATGTAGAAGAACGGTACGCCACTGTCTGCAAATATTTCTTCGTCGCCAGTAACGAAGTTGGATAGACCGGTCCACAGACGGACACCATCTATCTCAGGAATTCTCGCTGGGTCGAAAAGCAGGTCGTAATCATCTTCCCAGAGGAATGCTGTTGACTGATACCTGAACGATTCAGTTATCAATCCAAACGATAACGATAGCATTAATGCTACTGTCAAGGCATATTTCATTGTACCTCCTTTAATAATGCCTTCTCCTTTTCAAACATCTGTCTATGGTGTTGTGTCACCTCCTTTCTGTTGTTACGCGTGTATGCGGCCCCTACCGCATCGGTGATAACACCATTTTGCGCACTTCGCGAAATTATATATAGCTTTCTAAAAAAGTCAAGAGCTAATTATTATCGGATGCTCATAGGCAGCGAAAAACCGAGGGAATTTGCGTTCGCAAGCGTTTTTGCTGTAGCAAAAAATTTCTTTAAACATAATTAGAAAAGTGTCCATACATTCGTGTAGCAGTAGCAGTTACCCACAAAATGTATACCGACCTCATCGTGCTGAGGAATATGAGATTGCCTGTACATAGGCGGTTACGCACGCAAACACAGGTTATGTTTCTCACAAAATAACGAGTGGGCACCTCACTACCCCAACGGCATACATGTAACTTCTATGCAGTCTTGACTAATTGAGTTAATATAGTAATATAGATGCGGAGCGCACGATGCTACAGCTGAGTAATATTGCGTACTCAATTGGTGACAGAACGCTATTTTCGGATGTCAATCTGACTATCGGGGCATCTGACCGATATGGACTCGTCGGTGCGAATGGTACCGGCAAGACAACACTCTTACGCATAATTAAAGGTGATATAGTGCCGATCAAGGGTTCAGTGGATAAACTTAGAGCAGTTACGATCGGTTACTTGCCGCAAGAAGAGATTGTCCTTCACGGTAATACATTGCGTGAAGAGGTTTTGCGGGACTACAATGTTCATATGAACAGGTTAGACCATTTGCGGCAGGTAATGGGTGAGAATCCAGAAAAGACTCTTCTCCTCAAAGAATATGAACGTGCCGAGGAGCACTTTCACGCATTTGGTGGATATGAGTATGAGATTGAAGCGCACAAAGTCATTAGCGGTTTGGGTTTTGATGTGGCCGACTATGAAAAACCGGTCCAGGCGTTCTCGAGCGGGTGGCAAATGCGGATCGTACTTGCGCGTTTACTCCTCAACAAACCCGACCTTTTGCTTCTCGATGAGCCGACGAATCATCTTGATATCGAATCAATCCAGTGGCTAGAAGAGTACGTGCAGGATTTCCAAGGTGCAATCATTGTTGTTTCTCATGACCGTTACTTTCTTGACCACATTCTCAACACACAACAGGGGATGAGTGGCATATGTGAGCTAGATTTCGGTGTCTTCAGGAAGTATCGGATGAACTATACTGGTTACCTGCATGAATCACAGATGCGCAAGCAGCGGTTGCTGCACCTGTCAAAAGAACAAGAGAAGAGAATTAGGGCAATGAGAGAGTTTATCGTCCGTAACAAAGCAAACAAGAAAAAGGCGAAGCTCGTTCGCAGTCGGGAAAAATACCTCGAGCGCATGGAGCACATTCAAGTTGAGCAGGAACGGAAGCACATAAGGGTAAGGTTCCCAGTCGAGCCAGTACACAGCAAGCAACTTGTTGTACTGAACGATGTGAGTAAGAGTTACGACGGTCATCTCGTTTTAACCGATGTTCACCTTACGGTACGCAAAGGGGACCGTATCGCACTTATCGGCAAGAACGGCGTTGGCAAGTCAACGTTGTGCAGGATTATCGCCGGATACGAACAGCCAACCGATGGGACAAAGAAAATGAGTGAACGATTGCGGATTGCTGCGTTCTCTCACGAAATTCTGCTACGACTTGATCCACAAAAAACTGTTCTTCAAGAAATACAAAAGGACGCTTCGTCCGAGGTCTATGAGCGGGCGCGGACATTTCTCGGTCTATTTCTATTTTCAGGTGATGATGTTTTTAAAAAAGTTGAAGTTTTGAGCGGAGGTGAAAAGACGCGGCTCGTGATATGCAAAGCCATGCTCGAACCGTCAAATCTACTCATACTCGATGAACCGACATACCACCTTGATCGCGATTCAGTCGGAGCAATTAAACACGCGCTCGCTTCATACGGCGGAACAACTATCCTCGTTACCCACGATCGGGATCTTATTGCATCCTTTGCAACGCGGATTGTCGAACTCAAAAATCATAGACTCTACGACTATCCGGGAGATTATGGGTACTACCTCTGGAAAAGACGAGGTACTGTCGAAAAGAAAAAAAGCGAATCTGAGAAAAGAGAAACACCACTGCAAAAACTACAGAAGCAGATTGCGCAAAAGCAGGCACGCCGGGATAAGCTCCGGGAGCGCTTCACCCGGTCTGCGGTTATCAATAATCCACGTAAATCAAAAAAGCTATTTGAAGAGTACCAGAGGCTAACTGAAGAAATTGAAGAGCTCGAGAAAAAACTCACCCAATGTGAGTAGCCAGTACATAATCCACTATGCTAAGCATGCGAGACCCGAACTAGTCGGCCAGAAAGCATACAACCTCTTTCTGCTCCACAAAAGCTTCAAGGTGCCAGAATTTTGTGTTGTTACTACCAACGTATACCGTGAATTTGAAAGACAAAAAAGCATGACGCAACGCATGGAGGATACACTACGGCCTGTGCTCGAGCAGTTACTCGCGAGAGGTCCTGTTGCAGTACGTTCATCTGGTACGGCTGAGGACATGCCCGGCATTTCTTTTGCCGGTATGTATTCGACAACATTGAATGTAACGACAGTTGACGAAGGATTAGCCGCGATACTAAAGACCTGGAAATCAGCACGTTCTGAGCGTGTCACGAAGTACTGTGCGACGAGAAACGTCCGATGCGGTGCTATGGCAGTGATCATACAGCGGCAACTGAATTCAGAAATCAGCGGTGTTATGGTCACGCAGAGTCCCTTTTCCGTACAAGAAGTGCTCATTGAATGCTGTACTGGATTGGGAGAGAAATTGGTTTCAGGGAGAATTACACCAACACGGTACCGCATACGGGGTGAGGATATGGTCGAGCAAAAGGGTGCTCAGTTGCTATCAGATCGGCAAATAGAGGAACTCATTTCGGTTGGCAAAAAAATAGAGAGCATATTCAAATCCGCTCAGGACGTCGAATGGACAATCGCGAACAGAGGGCTGTACATACTTCAGTCACGACCGGTACAGGTGCATACTGCTGCTCCACGCCGCAAATGTACAGTCTGGACAAATGCAAATGTCCGGGAGACAATTCCCGATCCAATCTCACCAATGGGATGGTCGATATTTGATGGTGTCTTCTTCCCACACATTTTTACCGACGTATTCCGCTTTCCGCTGAGCCATGAACGATACTACAAATTCCGACCAGTAGAACTCCTGTCCGGCCGGCTGTACTGGAATGTCAATAACACAATGGCATACGCAAAACCAGTTGGAGGTATTCTCGAGTTTGTTAGAGGCGGAGAGGCAATTGATCCGCAATTCGCGGCGGCGTTCGACGCAGTTGACGAAAGGAGCTTACCCCACGTTCTTTCTCCGTTGAGAATGCGTCTTTTCACGATTGTTGCTTCATGTCGTCTTCTTTACTTCTTCATGCTCGGGTTTTTCCGTTACCGCTCAATGGCACAGAAGATTAGAAAAGCGTATGCTGCATTTGATCGCATCAAGGATGACCTCACACCGGTACGCGATTTAGGGATCGGCCTGCAAAACATAGAGGCGTGGTTTGAACTCATTTTGAAGAAATTCACCCGTCGGTATTTTGGCGGTCTTGGCTTGAGCGTGTTTTACCTCGCTTTGCTCGGTATTGTGCTCAGTCTGAAAATGGGTAAACGGGGCGAGATGGTTGCTCGGAAGACGACGATTGGAATTCTGGACAAGACGGGCGAAATGGTTCTTGCGATGAATCAACTGAGTAAAATGGCGCGAAAGAGAGTGAATAAGGTTACTGTTCAGAAGCTCAAAAATCTTTACCAAACGGACAAAACGTTCCGTCATTATTTTGATACATTCATCGCTGAGTTTGGCCACCGCGGTCCAGCTGAATTTGATATCGCCAGTCTCAACTGGCGCGAAGATCATGACTTAGTCTACCGATTGCTTGAGACGATGCAGCATACAGAAGAATATTCGATTGACCGAGCACAGCTCATCCGCGATATGCTTTCGAGTGCAAAACCGTTCGAGCGTTTTTTTCTGAAAACGTTTATCCCGCGCATTGAGGCCTTTTCTCCATTTCGCGAGAATGGAAAGCACATCTATTTTAAACTCGGCTCGAAGATCAAGGATCAACTGCTGGCAATGGCGTGCGTCATGCGGGAGAGGGGTTTCTTGAAATGTGAGCGTGATATCTTCTTCTTGACATTGCCGGACATCGCAGGTATCCACGATAACCTGTTCCGAGAAGAGGAGATTCTGAAACGGGTACAGGTACGAAAACAGCAGTGGGATGCATACCGTACAGCTGAGGCGGCGGACATCATTTATGAGACGGGCGAACGGATCACGACATCAGTTACTGCATCGGCACGTCTCAGCGGTGAGTCACTTTCCTTTGGCAAGGTCACTGCACACGCGCGTTTGATCAGAGATTTTGCTGAAAGTCACAAGCTGGTAAAGGGCGACATACTCGTTACCCACCACACCGATCCCGGATGGACACCACTATTCACTATCTGTTCTGGCATTATCGTTGAGGTCGGTGGTCTTATCTGTCATGCGGCGATGGTCGCGCGCGAGCTCGGGGTGCCCGCCGTTGTGATACAGGGCGCAACATCCTTGATTCCAGATCGTGCGCTTGTTGAGTTGGATGCAGATGAAGGGATAGTTGCGATACTCGAAAGTGAATCGTAAATCGTGAATGGTTAGGCGTATGCTGGTCTCCTACTATTCACGATTCCCTATTTACTATTTCCTTTCCCTTTTACCCTTTGACTGAGGAACTGTCTCGCTGCTTCTTGTTCAGCCTTTTTCTTATTACTTGCAATCCCCTTTCCAGCTCTTTTGCTGTTGACGTAGAGCGTTATGTGAAATACCTTTCGGTGCGGCGCTCCTTTTTCCTCGGTGACACGGTATTCGAGGGCGTACCGATGCCGCATAGCCCACGCATTGAGGCGCGATTTGTAGTCCACTGTTCTGCGCATCCGTCGGTTGAGGATCGCCCGGCGGATGAATTTCTCAGTATAACCGAGTCCGCGGTCAAGGTACAGAGCCCCGATCAATGCTTCAAAGCAGCCTGCAATATTAGATGGTCGCGCTCTGCCTCCGGTTGATGCTTCGCCTTTATCCAGGAACAGAAATTTCCCCAGGCTCAGTTTCTTGCCGACAGAGTAGAGTGCATCAGTACTCGTGTACCTTTTCTTGAGTTCACTTAATGTACCTTCATGTGCATCGGGATGTTTTTGAATCAAGTATTCACGTGTTACCAATTCAAGAACGGCATCACCGAGGAATTCAAGAATTTCATACGTTTTAAGGTGGGCTTGCCCTTTCGCAATCTGTACATACGATGAATGCGTTAAGGCCCGTTTCAGCAGCCTCTTACGTTTGAAGCGTATACCGAGCTTCTTCTCTACGTTTTTATAGTTGAGCGACTGCATCGATCTCTACGAGAACATTCTTGGGAAGTGAGCTGACAAACACGGTCACCCGGGCGGGTGGATCACTGGTAAAGTACTTCGCATATACTTCATTCATGGGCGCAAAGTCTTCGGGCTTTGTGAGATACACATTGGTTTTGACAACCGCTGACATACTAGCACCTGCAGCGTGAAGTATTGCCTTCAAATTTTGCATAACCTGTTCGGTCTGGACAGCAACGTCTCCTTCGACCAGCGTGTTTGTGGCAGGTTGGAGTGCTATCTGCCCAGCCGTGAAGATAGAATCCCCTACTCGCACTGCCTGCGAATACGGTCCTATTGCCTCAGGGGCATCCTTAGTTGAGATGATTTTCTTCATGGCGTGATTCTCCTTATTATTCCATCTTCAAACATGTAGGTGGCTGTGCCAACATGGAATTCAGCACGTTCAGACTGGCGTATTTTCTCTTGAAACACAAACCAACCGTTGAGGTTTGCGCTTTCGACAAGATTGATTGCCTCTGCTTTGCTGGAGAAACCACCGAGCTTGACCCGATACAACTCACTCGTATCAATGTACACGGGTAGTCCTCTTAACCTCAGCGCATTATAGCTATTCTGTGCATTCTCGGCGGTGACGAAGGCACCGATTTGGAAATACCAGAGCGAATCTGTATCCATACGGTCAGCGAAGGGGATAGTAATCGGCACTGTTTCTTTCTTTTTCGTGAGCGTGTCGATGTGCGCGGTTTGTAACTCAATTGCATAAAAGGTTTGAGATGTGTCGACGACAACGGCATACTTTGTTTCATCTGCTCTTTCTACTGCTAATCGTATGAGGTACCGATCGAATTCAAAGTACTGCTGTGGTCGCAGTGTCAGAGGATCACAAATGAGTACTCCCTGTTTGTTGATGACAACAAGTTTGTCAGTACTCCGCACATGAACAATGCTCGTCGGCAAAAAATCAATCACTCGTCCGTTCCCGTCTATGGAGAAAAAACCTTGGTCATTGCCGAGTAAGTAGCCATTCTCTCTCGCTGTGAACCAGTGTGCGCGCACGTCCGATGTCAGGGTTTTTTTCTTATTGAGGAACGCATCGAGGATGGTTATTCTATGAGAGGCATCGAGAATGCTGATCGTCTGTGTGAGACAGTCACATTCACAGTATACGATTTTGTCCAGAGCCAGCCGGCGGGAAACTTCGCCTGTTTGGACATTGAGCATTATCAGAGTACTCTTGCTCCCGGAATCAGAAATGAGGTACAGCACATCACGTGATGGTGGCCTGAAATGTTCGGGTGCAGCAAGCGGCCGGTTGTCAGCACGTTCAATACCAATGCCGGCGGCATACCCGAGATTACGTTTGTTGATGAGGATTATCTCGTCCGATGTAATAAGGGCAATGTTCGTACTGATTGTGGTCATGTAGTTGAATCGCTGCGGGAGGGGGATTCGGTCGAGAATCGACAGATCATCACAGTCCAGCTTGTAGAGCATACGCGGCGTTAGAACATAGAGAAAGTCATCAATGTAGTAATCAATCACCATTTCCGAAAGAGTTCTCTCACATACTGAAAAATCAGTTAGATTTGCCTGCCAGATTGTGGAGTCAATGATGACCGGCTCGACCGTAGAAAGTAGGCACACACACAGCGAGAAGCAGAACATGATGGCTAATAATAGGGCGATTGCTTGAAAAATCAAGCGCTATTTTGCTGTTGACTTTAGTGCTAATTTAGCTAGAATTGACTTGAAGGAGGAAATAATGAAGAAACTGCTTCTGCTGGGTTCTATCGTGATGTTCGTTGCGTGTCCATCGCCGCAAAAAAATTCGGCTATGATTGCCATCCGAGATGGAGATTACGCGCGTGCAAAGGAACAGATACTTATCGGCCTTCAAGAGACGCCTGATGACTACGAACTGTATATGCTCCTGATGAAATCAGAGATCGGGCTTTCTCAGTGGATCGCTGCAACCGAAGCGTTTCAGCGAGGCGCAGCCATTGATTCAGTGAAATCAATTAACTGGCTACTGGGTGATACGCGGAATGTTTCTGTTTTTTGGCAAGCATTTTACAATGCAGCATTTGCCCAGATGGGTGACAAGGAGTATGAAGATGCATTACGGAATCTTGGGTACTGCAAAATCCTCGACCCAGGTCGGGTTGATGTGTATATTCTCGAAGGAGGCATATATAGTGCACTGGACAACACAGACATGGCTCGAAAGGCGTACAGCACGGCACTGAGCATAGACCCAGATAATCCTGAAGCATATTTACTCGTTGGTAAGGCATTCTTTGAAAGAGCAGATTACGATTCAGCACTGGTTAAATTCAATGCTGCAGTCGAGAATTATCAACCAAAGTATAATCAAATAAGCCGCGTACTTTTCCAAAACGTTCCTGAAGTCGACAATGCACTGAAATACCAAATCATTAGATTGTGGAAGGACAATAAGACACAAGAACTTGACGAGGTAGTAAAGGTAAAACTGGGATTTGATGGCGGTATCAATGCGCACAAGAGGAATGTCGAAACATTCTGCAAAACAACAGATGGTATTGCGCAGGCGTACTACTGGTCTGGTTTGACACACTACAAACAAAAGAATAATGAGCGTGCACTGGAGAGACTAACGAAGAGTCTTGAGTATATGCCGGACGACCTCGATGCACTGTTTTTCAGCGGCGAACTTCTCATAACTAAGAAGAAGTATGAAGATGCGATTGCATATTTTGAACGGGTAACAGTACTGAGGCCCGATGATCTGTACGCATGGTTTTACACTGGTGTTTGTCACCAGCAACTCAAGAACTACCAGAAAGCCATTGATATCTATGAGGGTAAAGTTCTCGAACTCGACCCAATTAATATTGAGACCATGACAAACCTTGCATTCATATATCGTGAGCTGGGGAATAACAAGAAATCACTTGAGTATCTGATGAAAGTTGAAGAACTACAAAAGGAGTAGTAATGAACATCAAGGCAACAGAAGGTTGGCTTAACGTTCTTATTATTATTGGCGCTTTGGCACTTCTATTCGTCGTTGGATATCCTCAGTATAAGGAGTCGCAACCTTCCAAAGTAAGATTTGGTGTTGACAAATCGTACAGCTCAGTACCGTTTTACGTTGCGCACAAAGATACGACACGGCGTTATTTTGTGATCGAAAAGATCGAACCAGAGTTCGTTGAGATTACCGGTGACCCGCTACAAGGATTGAAAGATGGTCTTTACGATGTGGCGGCGGTTCCGTGGTACCGGCTCATCATCTCGCCCGCACTGAATGGGGATACATTGAAAGCGCTTGGTGCAATTGAGCTCAAATCTGGTAAGGCGCTCGATGGTATTCTTGTGCCCGAGGAATCACGGATCAGCACTCTGCGCGATTTACGTCGCAAACGTCTGGGGTATCTTGTGCAGGATGAGTATATTGTGAATCTGCTACTGGAAAGGATCGAACAGGAAGCCGAAATCACCGGTATCGAGAAAATTCCACTTCAGCCAGAAGAAATAAATACAGCATTTGAGGACAATAAAGTTGACGCGCTCTACCTTCTCGATCCCTACCGCGGCTATATGGTGTACATGGGCAACCGGCCACTGTACGAGGGTTTGATTTCCTCCTACATAGTTCCCTCTATGCCGTATGCGGCAATTGTGATGCGCAAGAACTATGTGAAAGAAGAAGAACGCTTGGCCGCAATACGTACAAAAAACGCCGTTGACGCCGCGCTCAGCTATCTTACGAGAAATCCTGATGTCATAAAAAACTACATAGCTGATATCCACAGTTGGCCCATCGATGGCGCGCTTACGCTCAATATGAGAACGCCAGAATATCAGCGGTTGTCAGATATTAATGTGAAGAATATTGAGAACCTTCAGACCACGCTCGTGCAAATGGGTATTGGCACGTGCGGCATTAAGCCAAACGAGTTTCTGTTTACGAAAATCGATTTTGTAAGATAATTCCGGTCGTGATAGACGGGGAGCTAGCGGTGCCTTGAAATCCCATCTGGGATGACCCGAAATCCGCTTACGCGGGGTCGAATACTTCATATGAGTCAGTTTTCTGAGGGGCAACAGCAAGGAGTTGAACAGTGTTGAGGATTGGGTCTTGTGATGGTACCGCCTACCAACTCCGTCAGGTCTGGGAAGAAGCAGCGGTACGTAGGTATGGGCTGGTCATGAGGAAGCCTGGTCTGAGCTGTCCGCCTTACTGTTCCTGAGAGAACTGGCAAAGGGAGCTGCACGACCGGTTTTATTAGGATACAGGGCTCAGGAATCAGCACTTGGAGTTTGCAATCATAGATTTGAGATTGTCGAGGGATTTAATGCTCGGTTTTTGGGGGTTTCCCGAGCAAAGCGAGGGTCCATGGTGTTTGTTGTGTGCAGTTTAGGATTTGGAGTTTTAGTATTATTTGGGATTTGGTTCTTGGTTCTTGGGATTTTCCGAGCATAGCGAGGGTGTTGTGATTCATCGTGTCATATCACTGAAGTACCGCCCACAAAATTTTGATGAACTGACCGGTCAGGCTCATATTGTCATGTCGCTCAAGGGTGCGATAAAGACCGGGCGTATCGGCCACGCTTTTCTGTTTGCTGGTCCGCGTGGCGTCGGGAAAACAACGACTGCGCGCATACTCGCGAAGAGCCTCAACTGCGTTGAAGGTCCCACCGTCCACCCGTGTCAAAAGTGCCAGTCGTGCCGTGAGATTACAATGAGCAGAAGCATAGATGTAGTTGAGATTGATGGTGCGTCAAACCGCGGCATTGATGAGATACGGAACCTTCGGGAAGGAGTACGGTATTCACCGCTCCACGGACGGCGTAAGATATACATCATTGACGAAGTGCACATGCTTACGCAAGAAGCTTTTAACGCATTGCTCAAGACACTTGAAGAGCCGCCGCCAAATGTGGTTTTTGTCTTTGCGACAACTAATCCAATTAAAGTTCCTGCCACCATACTATCACGCTGTCAGCGATTTGCATTTAAACGCCTCTCCCTGAAGGAAATTACAGCGCGGCTCCGCACAATTGCAAAGAAAGAGAAAATTAACATCACCGATCGTGCACTCCACTACATCGCCATACGTGCCGATGGTAGCATCCGCGATGGTGAGAGCATTCTCGAACAACTGGTTTCCTTTGTTGAAGGCGAAATAAAAGAAGAAGATGTTTTCCAATTGGTTGGATTCCTAGCGGTCGATTACTATGCTGAGTTACTCAAACTTACAATCGCTGGAGATTTGGGTAAGGTTATTGCACTCCTTAATCGTGGGATTGAAGAGGGCGCAGGGCCGCTTGAAATCTATCGTGGGTTTACAAACTATCTACGGATGACGCTCCTCGTGAAAGCAAATGTGTCTACGGAATACATTGATCTGGATGAAAAAGAACGTGCACTACTCAAGAATATACCCCTGAGTGAAGCAGAGATTATCAGTATGCTGGAAACGTGTTTGCGATATGAGGATTCAATACGGCGGTCGACGAACAGCCGTATCGCTGCTGAACTCTTTTTGAGTCAACTCGTACTTCCCCGTATGCAGAGCTCATCCCTTGCTCAAACCACCTCAGCGGAGCACACTGCGCACGGTGATACATCGGTGCTCGGTGAACATCTGGCCGAACAGCTGCAGGGACTGAGTCCAACACTGGCAGGTATCATAAGAAGGTCAGAGGTGAAAAAACAGGGTACTGGTATTGCCATTGTTACCGATAGTGATTTTTCCAAGGAAAAGATACTTGGTGACCGGAAACGCGTTGAGCAGATATTGAAGAAACTGACTGGTACTGATACAACACTCACCGTTGAGGTCGCTCAGTCAGGTAAAGAAGACGATATCATCAACGCGCTCAAGGTCATGTTTGACGGCGAAGAGATTCGGTGAAAAATGGGAACTAAGAAGTGGGAAGTAAGAAATCGGAAGTGGCAGAGAGGAGTGATGGGATGAAAAACATCATGCAGGAAGCGCAAAAATTGCAGGCTAAGTTAATGGAAGAACTACAAAAAATCAAAGTGGAAGGTTCTGCTGGTGGTGGTATGGTGGTCATCGAGATGAACGGTCAGCAAAGTGTCACTGCTGTGAAGATAGAACCTCACGTTCTTGAAGAAAAAGATGTCTCTATGCTCGAAGACCTTATTGTGGCGGCGTTCAATGACGCCAAGAAAAAGATAGCCGACAAGACCAAGGAAAGTTTCAAGAATATTACTGGATTTCCTCTTCCCACGTAGTACTAATTTCCTTCTAGCGTATTCAATTTATTCAAGAACAAAGTTTTTATTTCCTCAAGCCGGTCTTCGGTTTTTGCTTCAAATCTGAGGACCAGTGCCGGCTGCGTGTTTGACGGTCGGACGAGCCCCCAGCCATCAGGAAATACCACGCGCACGCCATCTATATCGATAACTTTGTACGACTTTTTGAAATAACTCTTGAGGTCTTCAACAATCTGAAACTTCTTTTCGTCACTCGTCTCGACACGTATCTCTGGTGTTGAGTAGTACTTCGGTACCTTGTACGCAAGTGTCGACAACGTCACACCGTCACTGAGAATCTCCAGCAACCTCAGACTCGCGTAGATTGCATCATCAAACCCGTAGTAGCGATCCGCAAAAAAGATGTGGCCCGACATCTCGCCAGCAAGCGGGGAATGCTCTGCCCTCATTTTTGCTTTGATAAGTGAGTGGCCAGTTTTGTACATGAGCGGAACGCCACCGAGTGCGTCGATACGTTCAATGAGCCCCTGAGAACACTTCACCTCAAAGATTATCTTGGCACCAGGTATTCTCTGAAGAACTTTTTCTGCATAGATTGCAAGGAGCACATCACCCCAAATTACTTCGGCATTTTCATCGAGCACGCCGATTCTATCACCATCACCATCAAAACCAATGCCACACTCAAAGCTGCCATGCTTCACGACATTAATAAGCTCAGAGATATGTTCGACGACCGTCGGATCAGCCAGATGATTCGGGAAATTGCCGTCGGGTTCTTTATACAATATCTGATAATCAGCTCCGATTTTCTTCATTAACGAATCGACGAGTGGACCACACGTGCCATTTCCTGTATCGATGGCGACTCTGATGCCTTTTTTTATTCTCATATGATCGAGAATGTAATCGAGATATGCCGGAACAACGTCAAGTGTTGCAATGGTACCCTTGCCCGTTGCGAACGTATCCTCTTCAGTTAGTCTACGGAGCTTTTGTATTTCATCACCATAGATAGTACTCTTATTCTGCGCCACTTTGAATCCGTTGAACTCCTTGGGATTGTGGCTCGCCGTGATCATAATGCCATTTCCCGTATTGTAGTGGAACAAGGAAAAATAGAGGACTGGTGTCGGTACGATACCGATATCGATGACATCGCAGCCAGAATCATTTAGTCCTCTGTGCATGGCTTTGGCAATGCGTGGTGATGATATTCTTACGTCTTGGCCAACAATGACTTTTTTCTCGCCGCGTGAGACATAGTACGTACCACACGCTCTTCCGAGTGTGTAGACGTTATCATCAGTAAGGTCGGTATCGGCAATACCCCTGATGTCATACTCTCGAAAGATGGCTGGATTGATCATGACAGCTGTGCCTCTACCCAGGTGATGACCTCTTCGAGGATACGCAGTGCCTCGCGCGCATCATCCTTGGTGATGAGGAGCGGTGGTGACATGCGGAGAGAACTGATTCCTGCACCGTAGAGGATGAGACCACGTTTGAAGCACTCGCCGGTGATAACTTCTTTGATGTTCTTGCCATCCGTGGTCACGGATTGAGGAAACGGTTGTTTGGTGGCTTTGTTCTGGACCAACTCGGCACCGATCATCAAACCTTTACCCCGGACATCGCCGATGATTGTATGGCGGTTCATTATTTCAATCAAACCCTCGCTTAGGAATTCACCGATCGTCGCGGCATTGCTGATGAGCTTTTGCTCAATGATGTTCAAAGAAGCGAGCGCCGCAGCCGCAATCACCGGATTCCCACCGAATGTCGAACCGTGCGCACCAGGCCGCCATGCGCGGTCATTGACGTCAGGATCCATGAGTTCGTCTTTTGCAATCGTTGCACTCATTGGTAGTCCAGATGCGATTGCCTTGGCAATCAGTATGATGTCAGGAGCCACATTAACGTGGTCGCAGGCAAACCACTTGCCGGTTCGTCCTAAACCGCACTGGATTTCGTCAAAAGCGAGAATGATTTCATGTCTATCAGCGATCTTCCTCAGGGCGGGCAAGAACTCCTTCGGTGGAACTATGTAGCCCCCTTCACCCTGAATCGGCTCAACCAGGATCAATGAGACGTCTTCTGGATCGATGAGCCGTTCAAAAATGACATCGTTCAAGTATGAAACACAGTGCAGGAGCGGAACGCCATCGAGTTCCCTTTTTATACATGCCGGATATGTTTTATCGAACACACACCGGTAACAGTACGGGAACGGAACGTGATAGACTTCAGGAATGAGCGCGGAAAAGTGACTACGTTGGATTTTTTTGCTTCCGGACATGGTCATACCCGCGAATGTTCGTCCGTGGAATGCACCAATGAAGCTGATCATGCGCGGTCTACGTCTGAAGTGCCGTGCGATCTTGAGTGTTGCCTCCACTGCTTCAGCACCCGAACTGCCAAAATAAACTCGTTTATCAAATGCACCAGGAGTTATCTCAATGAGTTTTTCTGCCAGTGCAATCTGCGGTTCATAGTAGAAATCGCTGCCGGAAATATGTATAAGTTTTTGAACTTGCTCGTTCACTGCTCTAATGACATCAGGGTGACAGTGTCCAGTACCGACGACGGCAAAGCCTGCACCAAAATCGAGATAGGTTTTTCCATCGATGGCAGTGACCCGTGCGCCCTGCGCGTGGTCAACAACGAGCGGAATTTCCCGCGTTCGGGTATGCGCACCGAACATGACCTTCTTATCGCGGTCAATCAGCTTCTGTGCTTCTTTACTTATTACTGGAGACGTGTATTGTATCTGTTTCATACGTGTATTATACGGAATTGACTACCGTTGTCAATGAAGACCAAAAGCGTGTATACTATGTAGAACAATGATTTGCTTGACTTTGCTGTTGTTTTTCTGTATAATGGCCAACCTTTTGCCAGAGAGAGAAGAAAATGAAAGTACTTGTCATTGGCCTCGACGGTGCGCCGTACCATCTTCTTGCGAAAGTTCGTGAGAAAATGCCGACGCTGGCGAACCTCATGGATAACGGTTCATACGGCATCCTCACGAGCACGATTCCCGCACTCAGTCTTTTGGCGTGGCCGGTTTTCTACACCGGTAAGAATCCTGGAAAAATCGGCGTCTACGTAACGCGACTGGTACGTGACAGCGTGGAAGAGGTGAAACTGCCGACCTCGCACGATGTGAAGGCGCCGGCGATTTGGGAAATTCTGAGCGATCGTAAGAAAAAAGTAGGGGTCGTTAATATCCCCGTTACCTATCCACCCAAACCAGTAAACGGATTTCTCATTAGTGGATTTCTCACGCCACCGTCGAGTGATGATTTTGTCTATCCTCCCGAGCTCAAATCTGACCTACACGAGTATACGATCGACCTTGACGTGCTCACCGAAGACAAGAAACTGCCCGAGCGTGACGTTGACAAATCTCTGCTGCTACAGAAGCAGTATGATATTACACAAAAAAGAGCTGCAACGTGTCTGCGGCTTATTCGTGACCATCGACCAGATTTCTTTATTGTCAATTTTAAAGGACTCGATAATATGCAACATCTGTTCTGGCATAAGCAGGACGTCATTGTAAAGTTCTACGAGAAACTAGACGTGCTGCTCACGCAGTTCATAGACACTATTAAACCGGAAAATACAGTTATTATGTCAGATCACGGGTTCGAGGCGCGCAGCACAAAATACTTTCACATAAATACATATCTTGAACGAGAAGGATTTCTCTGCAGGAACAAAAGCCTCAAAGGTCGGCTTTCTATATTGACGTACACGGTCGGCGTGAAGCTTGTCGAGATTTTTCCTTTTATCAGAAATCTTGTTCCCGAAAAGGCAAAGAGCACAGTCGGCATCAAACAGATGACCAGCAGAATTGACTGGAGCAAGACAATCGCGTATGCAGATTTTCACCGGGGTATTTTCATTAATAAAGAAATCACCGGCAAAGAGCGTGATCGAGTAGCACGAGCGATCGTCGAGAAAATGGTAGCATGCGAGGACCCGCATACAGGCAAAAAGGTATTCAAGACGGTGAAACGTAAGGAGGAGATATTCAGTGGACCGTACTTTGATTTGCTCCCGGACATTGTCTGGTTGCCTGATGCCGATTACCGGATTAATGCGAACCTTTTTCCCAAACTTATCTCACCACGGCTCGATGCGCCACACATTACCGGTGAGCACATGGCTGCGGCTGATGGCATTTTTATCCTCACTGGTCCTGGCGTGGTGAGGAATACGTATATTGAGGGGGCACACATTTCTGACCTCGCACCAACTATACTGCACATGATGGATGTGCCGATTCCGTCGGACATGGATGGAAAGGTGCTCCGGAGAGCCTTTGAATCATCGTTCAGAGAGCCGCGGTACACAGAGGCTGGTACAGCCGAGGAAAAGGATTTCGCATTTACGCAGAAGGAAGAAAAGAAGTTGGAAGAGCGGCTCAAGGGGCTCGGCTACCTCTAGTGATGCGTACAAGGACCGTCATTGCCTGGATTGTTGGCATTGCTATCTTTGTCTGGATCGGCAGAGCCCTCTACCTCAATTGGCACAAAATCTCATTTGAAGAACTTGAATTCAACTACGCTTTTCTTGTGCTCTCCGCGCTGTTTCATATCGGCGGGTTTGTTTTCATGAGTATCACGTGGAAATGCACAATGCTGTTCCTCGGGCAGGACATACGCTTTACGCAATCGCTCGAGATACTTTCCTTGACCCGACTTGGTCGTTACCTGCCCGGAAAAGTCTGGTTTGCCATGGGCAGGGCTTATTTTGCCAAGGCACAAGGCGTACCGCAGCGAGCTGTATATGTGAGCATTGTGCTCGAGGTTATTCTCCAGCTCTGGGCAGCCGTTCTGCTTTTTTTTGCAACTGGTGCACCGGCTTTTGGAGACAGCATAAGAATAAACGTATATATTGTTGGTGCAGTACTTCTCGCTTCGTTCGTGTTGCTGCATCCTGCTATTTTCAACAGATTGATCAACACCATTCTCAAACGGCTCAAACGGCAGACCATAGATTTCGACCTGACAATTCCCAGAATTCTTGCATTGCTAATCATGTTTTTTCTCATATTCGCCCTTCACGGGAGCGGCTTTTTTTTCCTTATTCGGTCATTCTACCCGCTCGAATTAGCCAAATTCCCGGTCATGGTCAGTATTTTTGCCGTCGCCTGGGTTATTGGTTTTGTCAGTTTCATTACACCCGCAGGACTGGGTGTGCGCGAGGGTACACTCAGTCTTCTGCTGGCAAACTATGTTCCTACTGGAATTGGTATTATCGCAGCCCTGCTGTCACGCATCTGGCTTACTGTGATTGAAGTTCTGCTTTTTCTTTTTTTCGTTCGAAAACTTAGGAGTTATCTGTAGTATACGCACCTTGACTATTCAAGAATAGTCGCTATAGTTGAGAAATGAGTAAAAAACACAAACAAAAAAAACACACGGCGGCACCATCAAAATTGAATTTCATAGAAAGACGTTGGCAAAAGCTTATCATTATCATACTAGTCGTTTTGCCGTTGATCTATTTTGCTGGATTCTTAAGCCCGAACCGTATGATCGGTGGCTCAGATTATGTGATTGGCGGCTACCCTCTGAAAAAATGGATTGCTGCGCAGGATGAAATGCCACTGTGGTATTCTCATATCTTTGCCGGTGTGCCGGTGCTCGGTGCGCCAGTTGGTGGTCCGCTCGCACCACTTGAGCAACTGAAGGTAGTGATACCTATTCACGTCGTGCTCGTTGTCACGTTCATTGTCATGTTTATTCTTGCCGGCCTCGGTATGTATTCGTATCTCCGGGTGATTGGCATATCTGGATACACGGCCGCAATCGGTGCAGTTGCCTATCAGTTCATTGGTAATCTTGCGACCACACCAATGGCTGGTCACGCCGGTCGTGCCGCGAGCATTGCGCTCTTTCCGTTTATGCTTTTCTTTATTCATCGCGGATTGAAGACAAAACAATTACTCTGTTTCGTGTTTTTCGCACTGGCTACGGCGTTTGCCTTTTACGAAGGTCATTTTCAAATCACCTACTATGGATTGCTCTTCATACTTGCCTATGCGATTTCTTATCTTATCGCGCACCGCAGAGATTACATGCGTAGAGACGTGGTGCGCATTGTCGCGTGCGGTCTATGCGCAGTTGTGCTCATTTGTCTGCTCATGGCGGCGGTGTGGCTGCCCGTACTGGGTACACTGGAAACTGGCGCGCGCGGCGTTGAGCGCGGGTATGAATTTGCCACATCGTGGGCAATGCCACCACTTGAGCTGATTGATCTGGTTGTTCCGACGTACTCGGGTCTACTGGACAGTTACTGGGGACTGAGTCACTTTAAGCTCCACATGGAGTACTTTGGATTGTTTGCTTTCATTTTTGCTCTCTTTGCTGTGATCTTCTTCTGGAAAAAACCGTACACGAAATTCTACGTCATAAGCACACTCGTCGTCCTCTTTATTGCCTTTGGTGGTTACACGCCAGTCTATCGGATTTTTTACACACTGATCCCTGGGTTTAAGCTCATGCGTGCTCCTAATCTTTCGTTCTATCTCGTGAGTTTTGGATTCATCGTGCTCGGCGCGATAGGGTTTGACAGCATTCTCATGAAACCGCAGGATGAAAAGGCAGTACATTTCAGGAAGAGGTACGCCATTGCTGCTCTTGTCCTATTAGGGATTATCGTGCTTGCCGGGGTTATTTGTGCAGCAGGGCGAACGTCGATCATGCAATCAATGCGGAATACTTTTGGGCCACGTTTTGCTGCTGAGCTCGGTCAGCGTGCGGTTGAGGCAAAGCTGAGTAAAATTGCGACGAATTTCTCGGCATTTACAACAGGTATCTGGCGTACAGTACTTTTTGCAGTGTTGTTTACTGGTTTGGCGTACGCCTCCCTGAAAAAGAGAATGCCAACGTGGATAGTCGCCGGTGCAGCACTCATCGTCGTACTCATTGATGTGCT
>Ga0111198_1012_pt1 | contig 29174 bp, 24 predicted proteins | sample DeeMarSWOR324_28_FD_80370 | JGI IMG/M metagenome (GOLD analysis project Ga0111198, IMG submission 80370) | candidate division WOR_3 bacterium SM23_60
TGCGTCATACGGGGTCAGCGGATCGCACATGTCAACCCGCAGCATACAGTACTGATCATCGGAGCTGGTATCTCAGGAATACTACACATCCAGCTGGCAAAAGCAAATGGTGTTGTGCGAATTATCGCAACCGACATCAATGAACACCGCCTCGCAATGGCAGAGCGCTTCGGCGCTCATTACGTGTTCAAAGCCGGTGCCGAAACACGCCGCCACGTTCGGAAAATCAATGACGGCTACGACGCTGATATTGTTATTGTGTGTACGGCTGTGCTTGACGCAATTGAACAGGCATTCACCTCAGTTGACCGTGGTGGAACAGTATTGCTCTTTGCACCAACGCCACCTGATGTACGTATACCGCTTCCCCTGTTCGATCTCTATTTCAAAGGCGTGACTATCGTCTTCTCATACGCCGCGGTCAGGCAGGACATCAAAGAGTCAATCGCCATGCTCGGCTCGAAGAACGTCAATGTACTTGATATGATCACGCACCGCCTCGCTCTCAGCGACATCCAGCAGGGCTTTGATCTTGTTTCTCGAGCCGACACATCCCTCAAGGTCATCATCCACCCATGGGGTCAGGCCTGAAAATCTGCATTCCTGCCCCTTATGAGCCGAAGTAGTTGGGTAATCTGATTGCCGAGCTCCACGTCCATCCCCATGCTGTATTCAACTCTCTGAACCTGTTTGGTAATGGTCGTCGGATCGAGTCCCAAAAATGTTCCAATCTCCTTCATGTCATACCGGTAGTACACGCGCGCGATATAGCTAAAGAGACGGCGAATATTGACAACCGTCGCGGTCTTAATCTTGAGCTGTGCCACCTCAGGTCGAATCTTGTGATACTCGCAGATCGTTTCAAAGATATGAATCATCGATCGTCTCTCAACGTGTAGGACAACAGCATTGCGTGTGTCATCTGCATCTTGACAGCCCTTGACAAATGATTGTTTACCAAGTATGCGACCACCAGATATGTCATCCAAGAATTCCGTATGTCCTCTTTTCATCCCATCACGCAGGAATTGCATGTAGAGTACCCTCGCTCGAGTCATGTTGCTGTGAAACAACTGCAGTACAGAATTCCTATCAATAAGGGGACAACTCGATGAACGGACGTAGATTAGGTGACTTGTCCACGGATAGCGCGCTAAGTCACTAATTATCCCAGCGCGGATAGGGTTCAGATGGATGTATCGTACGAGTTCAAGCAGATACTCGTCTTTTTGACAGAGGAGTGCCTTGTATCGTCCATGAAAGACATGACCGATTTGATCATATTTCCAATTGAAGTACTGTGTATATGTTTGCTGTAAGCCTTGCATTATTTTGGACAAAATGACGTCGCCGGTTTCTATGAGCAGATGAATATGGTTCTTCATGAGCGCATATGCAAACAGCTTGAAGCCGTAGTATTCCTTATATCTGACGACCAACCCCAGATATTTGCTGTAGTCTACTGATTCCAAAAAGATATTTCTGCGCTGGTTTCCCCGTGCGATCACATGGTAGAGCGCATGAGGAAATTCAATGCGTGGTTTGCGGGCCATATTTCCCCTCCTAAGTTGTATTCAGATTTTCAGGCCTGACCCCATCAGGTGATTTTGTGTCTGACGAATGTCTCCTTATGAGGGTGCACTGCCGCACCTTTTAGGTCATCCTCGATGCGCAACAGCTGGTTATACTTTTCAATGCGTTCACCCCGGCACGGTGCGCCCGTCTTGAGCGCTCCTGCCCCCATTGCTACCGTCAGGTCAGCGATAAAAGGATCATTTGTCTCGCCGCTGCGATGCGACACGACTACGCCCCATCTCACTTTCTGTGCAATACGTACAGCCGCGATCGTTTCGGTCAGCGTACCGATCTGATTCGGTTTTATCAATACTGCGTTTGCAACATCCTCTTTGATGCCCCTTTCTATACGTTTGACATTGGTCACGAAAATATCATCGCCAATCAATTCGATATTCTCGCCGAGTGTCTTATTGAGCACCTTCCATCCTTCCCAGTCATCTTCTGCCAAGCCGTCCTCAATCGAGACGATCGGGTACTTCCTGGTCAACGAGACGTACTTGTGTATGAGTCCGTTCGTGTCCAACTCCTTACCCTCGACTCTCAGTTTGTACTTTCCTTTTTCATAGAAACAGCTTGCGGCAACGTCGAGACCGATGCCAATATCTTTTCCCGGCTCATATCCGGCCTTTTCGATTGCCGCGACAATGTGATCCAACGGTTCATCATTCGACGTGATGTTCGGCACAAAACCACCTTCATCAGCAACAGCGACACGGAGTCCCTTGTCGATCAACAGTTTCTTCAGTGCATGGTAAGTCTCACTACCCCACCGGAGTGCCTCCCTGAATGTGTCGGCGCCATAGGGTACAATCATATACTCCTGAAAATCAGGACCCTGTTGCATAGTATGCATACCGCCATTGATGATGTTCATCATCGGAACCGGGACGACAACCGCATACGGACCTCCCAGGTATTTGTAGAGCGGGATGCCGAGTTCAGTCGCGGCAGTGCGGGCGAGCGCCAACGATACGCCGCACAACGCATTTGCTCCGAGTCGGCGTTTGTTCTCTGTTCCGTCCAGGTCGATCATCAGTTTGTCCAGGTTTGCCTGCTCGATGACATCATGACCAACGAGTGCTGGTCCAATGATTTTGTTGACATTTCCGACTGCCTTGAGTACACCTTTGCCCCCGAACCGCGACGCGTCCTTATCGCGCAGTTCAATTGCCTCATACGTTCCGGTTGATGCACCAGAGGGTACTGAAGCGCACCGTTTGAGACCACTTTCTAGTTCAACTTCGACCTCGATTGTCGGATTCCCGCGTGAATCAAGTATTTCACGACCAGTAACCGATTTTATTGTCCTATTCATACATGATTCTCCTCATTGAAGTATGCACACCAATAACAAAAAATGCTGCATGTCAGTATCCGACAGGCAATGCGAAGATGCGTACGTTGCGTCATGAACCGTATATGGGCATGTGCTTTCTCAGCGCTTGATACAACGTCGCGTTCTTCGTTGCACGCCGCTGGGCAACTTTCTGCAAACACCGTACGAGATCCTCAAAGTGCACGTTGCGTACCAACGTCTGCCACGTACCGTTTTTGTCTGACTGTACTTTCTTGAACGTTGGGTCGGACAGACATTCAGCAAGTATTTCTCTTCCGCCGTTATCGAGGATGACCTTTGCCATTGCCTCTTCCATTTCCTCCCTGAGTAATTGCCACAAATCTTTTCCGCGGACATGCGCGATCAAACGCGATACTGCCAAGGAGACAGATAGTATGGCGTTCATACCGAGATTACCCTTTCGCTGCATAATATCAACGAGCTGATTTTCTTGCGCATTCTTGCCGAGCTTGCTTCTGCTCACCGCAGTCTCTTTTTCAAGCAGGAGAAGTTTCTGGTCGACCGCCAGGATACTGCTGAAATCTGAAACTTTTTTGCCAATGAATTCCGGCGCGATTCTCGTGAGTACGTTGTCGACCGCGTTCTGGCATCCCTTGCCTTTATACCGCTGAGCCCGGTGCCACAGCGACACGAGCTCAGAATCATTTGTTTTTCTTACGTGTTCTGCAGTAACTTCTTTCCTAAACGCAAAGGTCTTATCTGGCTGCTCGGCAAATAGGTCGCGGTGACAGTCAACAACCTCAGACCGCTCAATAATCGAATCCACGAGGTGAATCGCCTCGCCCGTGCCCGCTGATGTGCCGAGCGGTGTTGAACCGGTGAACTTCAGTATTTTTCGATACTTCTTGCTACCAGCAACACCGGCGTACACTTCGACACCAACGGTTGGGATACCGGCGTTGGTTGGTTCTTCGTAGGCAATAATATCAGTGATAACTAGATCGTCCATCGTGTCTTTCACATGCGAATCATCTTTGTCACTCAATTGTGCAGAAATCGTCTTCTTCATATCCTTCATAATCTTAGTCACGGCGCCATACTTAAAGAGGCGCTCGGTATTTGCACCGCCGCCGGTCTTTAATCCAAGTGCATTTGCCGACAGTGCTATCTGTGCCTCCATATCATCATTTGGTGATTTGGACCGATGCGAGACGACGATTTCCAGTCCTTTACCGAGCGCAACGAGTATTGCGAGCATGGTTTCAGACAGCGTACCGATCTGGTTTGCTTTAATGAGCGCAGTGTTAATAAGCTTCCTATCCGCTGATTCTTCGATGACCGTATCTTTGGTCGTTACCAAATCATCGCCGATGACGAACACTTTACCACCAAGTGCCTGCATGAGCAGACGCCAACCTTCATAGTCATCCTCAGCAAAGGAATCTTCAAAAGATACAGCCGGTACAGTATCAATTGATTGTTTGTAGAGTTCAATGAGCTGATCGCGGGACATGGTCACCTTTTCTTCACTACGCCAGAAATAGTACATACCAACACAGTCGGCTTGCTTGAACTCTTCTCGGTAGGCATTACTCAGTTCACTGGCGGCATGGTCGTAGGCGATGACAATGTCCTTCCCGGGAACATACCCGCTTTCCTTGATCGCCTGCACGGCCATACGCCACGTTCGCTGCTCGGGTATACGGTCCTGACTACCTTTGGATACGAACGGAGCGAGGCCGCCTTCGAGACCGATACCCATGACCCGGGCGCCTTCTTCGTTCTCTATGATTTCCTTGAGTCTCGTCTGTAGCGTGATGGTGATCATTTGTGCTTCTTCGTAATCGTGGGCGCAGAGCGGCACAAACATCAGTTCTTGAAAACTGATATTGCTCTCAGGATACTCTTTCTCTGTGTGTCGGCCACCCATGCCACAGTTCCTGAACTGCCACGGTGCCCGCAAGAGTTCACCATCAGGCAGTGTAATTTCCTGAATGCGCGTCTTGATCATCATCTCTTTGATGTTTTTTGCCGTACTCAGCCACGTACTCTCAGAACCACCAGTTTTATCTGCCTGTCCAGCTGCCAGCGCCTCGCGCTGTCTAAATTCCCGGTACTTTCCAGGGTCAGCGAGCAAAAAATCAAGCAGCCCGACCGCACCGATGCCAAGGAAAAGACGGCCGATATATATGCCGAGTTCAAACTGTACGCTCAGACCGACGACGAGCAATACAATTGCGAGTGGTAGCATGATGAAGGCGAGTGTCCGGCTGGTCATGGGTCCTGCCGCCGCAACACTGAGATTAAATGGCGCATCAGGATAGTAGGTCAACCCCTCGCGCTTGACGCCGGGAAAGGCACCGTAGGGAATGCGGAAGAACATAGAGCAGTACCACAGGAATCTACGGACCAGCGGCTGTGCGCGACGTTTCTTTGCTGCAGGCAAAAGGTTTTCCTTGAGCGCGTTCAGTTTTACCGCTCGTAAGTAGTGCCCCATTTCATGGACTGCCACGCCAGTGTGGAATGTAATCAACCAAAACAGTGCTGAAATAATTGTCTCGGAACTGAAAAACACAAATCGCAGAACCGCCGTTCCATACAGCTCAGCCGGAATGGAGAGGATTGAGCTAATGAATGCAACATGGAACGATACAAGTATGTGGTTTGCGATAACCCAACCCGAGTGAAGATATGGTGTGCTTCTGTTTTCTGTGTGCTTCACAACGACCTACCCCCTTTCAAATATGAAGTGCATCACACGCTCCGAATACGTCACGGACGATAGCGCAGAGGACACACCATACAGCGGCACGCCTCATCTCGTAACGTTTCCTGTGAAGAATGCTGCTCAACGACATCAAAATCATTCAATCTTTTTGACACCGAGCGCTGTGGAATCACAATCCGCTCCGTTGTTCTCATCGGGAACGAAGCAACCGCTGGCACGTACGTCGGCGTGAGCATGGTGCCGAGATGACGTGGAATGTGTCTCAGCGTCCAGTCAATCTGCTGTGCTACGTGCATACCTTGTCCGACCGCGTGTGCAACTGTCTGGCTACCCAAGACCGCATCGCCACCAGCAAACAGCCGCCGCACCGACGTTTTGCCGTTGCGGGTCGGGATACGACCGAATTTATCAACATCAATGCGATCACTCACAAAACTGTTGTCCGGGATCTGACCAACGGCGAGAACAACGGCATCGAGTTCAACGGTGAACTCACTTCCCTCGACAACCTTTACCGAGCCTGTCCGCCCGTACAGTGATTCAGTTCGTCCCATTGCGACCCGGTTTTTCTCAATCTTGATCGGCGTGGTCAGCGGTACCAAGGTAATACCTTCATCCTGGGCGCAGTGGAGATTCTCCTTTTCTGCAGGCATATCTTCAATTCGACGTCGGTAGTAAATTGTAACATCATTGCCAAACCGCCGTAGACTCCGGGCAACATCTATGGCAGTATTCCCGCCACCAATAACGCCAACGGTACCGAATTTCATCCGCTCACCCCTTTTGATCTGACGGAGCATATCAATGCCGACGAGGGCGTGCTCTTCACCGAGAATACCCAACTGTGCTGTCTTCCACGCCCCAGTTGCGATAACGACGGCATCGTGCGTTTGCAGCAGTTCATCAATTGACAGGGCAGCACCGATTTCGACGCCGCACGTCAGTGATATACCTGTATCAAGCAGTCGGTCAATGTCGGCATTAAGTACTGCACTCGGCAGGCGGAACTCAGGAATGAACGCCGCTGGTACACCACCTGGTTTCTCCTCCCGTTCAAACACGTACACCTTGTAGCCTGCCTGGTGGAGATAGTACGCAGCGGTCAACCCGCATGGACCAGCACCAATGATCGCAACCCGGTGTCTTCTCTTTTTCGTAATCGGCGCGGCCGCGGCAGTTGTCACGCCGCGTCTCAGATAGCGAATTGCCACTGCCGCATCAATAGCTCGCCGCGTACACGCGTTCTCGCACGGCGCCGGGCAAATGTACCCGAGCACATTGAAAAAGGGTACAAACGGGTATTCTTGTGGACTCTGGCGTGCGACGAAGTTAATGTACAGCCACGGTCTAATGCCTGCAGGACAGGCTGTCTCACAGGGCGGCGTTTCAAAACTGGCGCCTTTGTACGCATCAAAAATACTGTAGAGCCAAACAAGAATCCAGGCGGCGAGCAGTCCCCAAAACGCCACGTTCATACCCTGCCAGAGAATAACCATAACGGCAATTGAACCGTAGAATAGAAGTGCGAGAACGAAACCGGTCAGTATGCGGCGATTCGCAATCTGACCAGCTCCGACAAAAACGGCGGAGATGAGAGCGGCTTTACCTCGTTTCATGCGTGAGTGCGTTGGTTGGACAGACGTGAACGCAATCTAAACACCGTATGCAATCCTTGTGGCCCGGTACTTTGTAAATCGGCACATCCATTGGGCATTTCATCTGGCACGACTCGCATTCGATGCATTTGTCCGTATCGACTTTTATTCTGAAAACGCTGAAACGGTTAAACAGTGAATATATCGCTCCGATTGGGCAGAATACGCGGCAGAAAAAGCGTTTTATCGCAACCGAGAAAACAAGAATGCCAACCAGGATCGCAACTTTCATGTAGAAGTGCCAGCCGACGAGCGCGCGCAGATCACCGGTCGCATCAGCGAGCACGAGTGGAACACCGGCAAGGAGTGTACCATCAGGGCAAAGTTTGCAGAACCATGGCTCACCGACGAGGTAGGGTATGATGAGTGCAACTCCAACGAGCACAATGTATTTCAGAAATCCACACCAGTGTGGCAGTTTCAGTTTAAATGAATGAATCCTGTACAGCAAATCCTGGAGAAAGCCAAACGGGCATACCCAACCACACGACATTCGGCCAACAACCATGCCGACTGCACCAAAAAAGCCGACGATGTAGAATGGAATCAACCGTAGTCCGACAAAATGTTGAAGCGCACCCATCGGGCAGGAATACCAGGCGAGCGGGCATCCCCAGCAATTGAGAATCGGCGTGCACGCCTGCTTGAGTGGCCCCTGATAAATACCGCCACGAAAAAAAACAGGAATGTACGAATTGTGAACAATGAGCGCAATAACTTGAATTATACGCTTGAGAATCACTCGATACCCATACAAGAAAGGCACATTACTGAGCCAACTGTTTCGGTTTCCTCAAAATCGCCGAGCGTACCGCCATATACAACAGCAGCAATGAAAATAAACACCGCAAGGTAAATGATAAGGCGTTTCACGAGCTTCATCAGAATAGACTGCTGAGCACACACTTGACGCCTTGGAACGGTGGCTCAAACCGGCACACACCTCCAGAACACACTAAACCACCTTTCTCGGCGCCGGCGCGTATGCGCAGGTTATGCCTGCGGGTTATATCAAGACTCAGCTCAACGAGTGGCCACGTCGTTGCCTCACCGAGTTCAGCGATGAGCCATTCGGGTACTCGACTCCTGCGTTCGTATCGGAACGAGAGGACAAAGAGCTCTGGTCTACCAAGCGCAACCATACCTGCGTGTTCATAGTAGTCGCTCGTATCACTGGTAATGAAATTATGCTCGTACCCTACTTCAATAAAGTACGTTCCGAAATCATAGGTGAACTCGACGTGTGGTTTCAGTTCCGTTTTTCTATCAATACTCGCTTCAATACCTTGTTTGACTGTTCTCTCAACACCGCCAGTCACTTCCATCTCATCCCGTGGGTACGTCGTAACCTTGAGAATCTGTTCGAGCACACCGTCCACAGTGTCATTCAATGTAAAAGGTTCTTCGACCATACTGACTGCGTCATCATGCGTGCTCAGCTTGTTGTTTTGGAGCTCAAGCGCTACAGCATCGGTTGGTGAGTAAATGAGCGAAACACCGTAGCCGACCTCATCCATGCCTTGATTGACCGCAATACCGGATGCAATCGGTGTCGGCGGTTCATTATACCGGTAGCCAAAACCACCAGTACCAATACTATCATAGTTGACGTATTGTACTACTATGCCGAGACCGGGTAACGCGAGTCCTGTCGTAGCGACAAGACCATACCCTCGTAACCGTCCGCCGACTACTGGTTTCGTTCCAAGCAGGCGGGCGTATTCGACGTACGCATCAAAGGGTCCGGTTACAAAACCAACATTTCCGCCGAATAGTTCAGTGAACGATTTCGGTGTCAAATCCTCTGCGCGATTCACCCGTACGTAGCGACCACCGATCGTAATCTTAGGGATAAGTTTTGTCAAGAAATCGATACCGCGTATCTGATCGCTCGTATCATTCTCAACAGAGTAGTTGAATTGCTCGTATGCGATGTTGCGGGGATTACCCGAAAGTAGCGTCAAATGGCTCTTCATGTAATCAAATTCGGCTTTGACGCCGAACAGGGAATTGTCCTGTCGGAAATCCTCATCATAGTACGCATTGAGCACCAATCCTCGGCCAAACACAGTGTAGTATGTTCCATATAGTATATCGACCGGATGACGCTTATACTCTACCGTGTAATCGAGATACTGCAGTCGCTGTGTCGTTGATGATGGATCCCAGAGGAAGAATACACCTCGGAACAGAAAATCGGTGTACTGAGCTGATAGTGTTAGTCTATCCTCGAAATGTTCGGTGTAGTTGAGGCTATCGCGTTTTTCATCAGCCCAGAACCAGTATTCGGCGCGGTTACCGCCGCTGATTCTCAGATCTGCGGCGAACAGGAGTGTCGTTCCGATGAATAGTAGTATACTATTCTTCAGGAAGGTCCCCCTCGTTTTCACAAAACAGACCACGAATTGTTTTCACAATCAATTCCTCGTCACCAGGTTTGTATCCTTGATGTGTAAAAATAATGTTCTTGTTTTGATCAATGATAAAACTGGTCGGCATTGCCTGCACGTGGTACAGATCGCGCATCGTGTTCTGTGGATCAAGTGCAACTACGTAATGCCAATTGTGACTCGCTACAAATGGTTTAACCTTTGGAACGGAACGCGCTTTGTCCTGACTCACCGCGAGGATGGTCACATTGAGAGAATCCAGCTCCGCAAAGAAGGGTTTTATGGCATCGAGTTCTTTAATACACATTTTGCACGAAAGCGCCCAGAATGAGATAAGGACAGGACCGCGCGCCACGAGTGAATCAAGGGAAATTGCATTATCATCGATATCAAAGAGCTCAAAATCAGGGGCAACCGCCCCCTCGTCACCTGCGTACATGAACGTGAGAAACAGCAGCATAGTGGTGATTCTTTTCATCTCAGTCTTCAATTATATCCAGAATATCGAGCGTGTCTATGAGTGATGCTGATAATCTTGAGCCTTTCAGAAAGACGCACACCGGTCACAGTTTGCGGCCATCGAACAAAGAGGGAGGCCGGGAGCCTCCCTCAATCCACACATCTTGTCATGGCGACGTATCATCGGTTTGCCTATGAATCAGAGGGCAGTCACGTACTACTCAATCAGCCGTTTGACGACAACCGCCTGCAGGATGTCGTGTGACGACATCTCTTGCACAAACGCAACAACGCCAAGCTTATCAGTATCCCACGTGTCGTCGAGCACTACTGTCTCCGCATAAACAGATGAATCAGGAAACTCAAGTTCAATACTTGAGCCGTACGGGTCCGGGGCAATCTTTCGCACCACAAAGCTGAAAAACGAATCAGTTGCTGCCGGGTGTGAAAACTGTACGCTGTCTTCGTAGACGACATAGAACACGTGGTAATCCCCTGGTTGTACAGAATCAATAACCGTGACATAGACAGTCAGCTCCAGCAGCGTTGCAGAAACTGATGCCTCGAGATGTAAGCGAAGCTGCGGTGCACGATTTCGTTCACTGACAATCCAACCACGGTATACCTGATAGTTCTGGCTAGGGTCCTCAGTCAATACCGTATTGATGCCATCAAAAATAACGGTCGGCTGCACCGTTACTTGATACAGAGATTCGCGCACGGCAACATTGGCGGGGCTCAATGTATCGAGGAAAAACCGTTTGTGGTACGCAATGACCGCAAGACTGTCGCCGTATTCCTCGGACAGACTATCGAGTGCGCGTTTTGAGAATGGACAGTTCGCGCAGAAGGCGTGGGTGAAAAGCTCGGCGAGCACAATACGGCCGGTTGGATCATCTTCCACCACTGGTGCTTCTGAACACGATAGCACAATGAGCAAGACTGCTGAGACGTATATCCATTTTTTCGTTACACCTCTCTGTCTCGGCATCGTGCGTACCTACTGCAGTTTAACGATCTTCTGCTGTTCAGCAAATGAGGCGCCTTCGACACGCACAAAATAAACACCCTCAGGCACGACCCGGCCACCATCATCCACCCCGTCCCAGCCAACGTGCACGGGGCTTGGTGCATAGGGCAAGGAGCCAAATGATTTCACTACGCGCCCAGAAAGGTCGTAGATTTTTATGCTGGCTACTGACTGCTGTCTGTTGTCTACTTCAAAACAGACGCCAGTCTGTTGCGAAAATGGATTCGGAAAGACACTCATGGTCGGCTGTCCTGCCTCATGGTTGTCCTCTTCCTCAACGCTCAATTCACTGATTGCATAGAGATTGAACGAATCCCTCTGCGTTGTGTCACCGAGGGAGTATGCACGGTAATTGAGTATCGCCGTATCTGGTCCAGAATCAATAAACACCTGAACATCGATCAAAGAGTCAGCAGCTGCCGGATTGAGCGCAATGGTCAAGATGATGCCTGGTTCTGCGCATATGCCACCAGCACAGTGCTGTACGTACCAACCAGCACTATTCTCAATAACCGAGAGATCGAGCGCATAGGTGTCAGGCACTGATCCGGTGTTCGTAACAATGAAATGCCACGTAATGACTGATGTTCCTGTCTGGACTGTATCCTCAACAAGGGCAAAATCAATACCGTACTGCGCAAATACGGGCGTGATCGTGACTATGATAGCGAAGACGAGTGCATTGATTCTCGGCATGATCTCCCCTCGTTAGCGAACAAGAAGTGCCTTTTCTACAATTCTCTGAGTACCAGTCTCGAGAACAACAAAGTACATACCTGCGGGCAGTATCCGATTCTGGTCATCACGACCAGCCCAGACGACGTGGTTAGATAGTTGGATGGCTGCATGGTTCCATTGTTTCACTAATCGACCCGCTATGTCGTGAATCCGTACACTCCTTACTCCATCCTGCCTGCTGCCAGATTGGTATTTGATATCTGTTGTCTGATTGAATATGTTGGGGGAAATGGTCAATGTCGGTACGACTGAGCCATTAGCAAAATCGTTGTCTTCTTCCACACCTAAGTTGGATGGGTACAGAACGTCATCAACATACCACCCTTCACCAAAGGTGCTGTAATCACTGAGAAAACGAAATCTCAGGCGGATGGTTTGACCGCCGTATCCAGTCATCGAGTAAACTTCCTGCATCCATGAACCGCTCGAACCAGTGAAATCTCCCAAAGTCTTCCACCAACCCGAACCGTTGTCAACCTCAACATAGCAATAGTCATTATTCGCCTCAGTAGCGTACCAATGGTAGAAAGAAAAGTCACTGTCTGGTGTTGCCACAAAATATGGTGAGTAGAGTGACGCATCATTCATATTCGTGTACACGCCACTCATGTTACCGCAATACCACGAATGCGTCGGTGAATTGTATCGTGCGGTATCGATGTGCCAGTTACTAAATGTGCCGCTATGGTTCCAGTCTCCCTCACCTGATTCCATATCATCGTGAAAGCCAGCGCGTGACGTGATGACGAAGGGGATTGTATCAACCGAACTGCCAAAATCTATCTCAAACATCGTCTCATGCGGATCAGGACAACCAGCATCAATGTCAAAATCGATGTGGCAGACCGTATCCACATCACCAGGGCCAATAGTGACTGACTGGGGTGCACTACTCTGTATGTCAAGGTACGGATCCGATGTTTGCACAGTTGGTGTGCCGGTATATTCACCATCGTTCAGATTCTTGGCGGCAATTCTGATGTGGACCGCTTCACCAGGTTCACCGATGCCGTTGCCGTTGCCGGCGCTTTCCGACACGGCCATACCGTAGTATTCCATCCACGGATCCTGCATAACCGCGATCTCAGCACCCTGGTATATTTCCCGTGTTCCGGATTGCAGGAATACAACTATTTTGCAGTTCTCTTCAGCCCACAGTGAGCCAAGTGAGAAATCCCTCGAGCGCACAATCGTGTCACCGGCCGCAATCGAAACAGCCTCGCCATTGGCGTCGGGTAACATGTCACGCATCAAAAAGTCAATTTTCGACATCCCCTGCCACGAAAATGAAATATCATTCTCGACAACCGCGAAGTGGAGTGTACCGTTCCGGCTACTCGCGGCGGTGTTCTCAACGGTTGCCGTGACCGTACCGGTTCTCGATACTGTATCATACGTACACTCAAGATACATGAGAATTGCTGTCTCCTGTGCCAGTCGGTTACTCACGATACCTCGATACCACGGGAAAACGGTGCCGTAGTACTGGCCACCCACTGCTTGCACCGCACCGTCAAACCATGACGTTGGGTAGCCGCCCACGCCATAGTAGTTCATGCGCTGCAAAGCCTCTGATGAATAGAACGGATCGCTGGCAGAAGGGTGGTACGCAATCACGGCCACTGAATCGTACGCTCTATGATACATTTCAATGTGTGCCCGCGACGCACCAGGACAGTACGGACACCACGTTGCGGTAAACTGTTCAGCAACAACAACGCGCTGGTAGGCGACAGCGCACGCAACGATAGCTAGGCTCACAACAATCAATTTTTTCATAAAAACCTCCTTACCGGTAATTATATATAAAAGCATACTTACGTCAATGAACGGAAAAAAATGTCCGCCAGGCGCAGGCTGGCGGACATAAATTGTTTGGCGCTCGGTGAATTACCGCACAACGACTTTCCCGCTGGTGCGCACGCCCTCAGCTGCAAAATCATAGAAGTAGACGCCTGATGATACAACATTACCACTGTTGTCACAGAGGTTCCACAATACAGTCTCGCTACCAGTGGCGGCGTTGCCGTGTATTGTCCGCACAACCCGACCAGTAACATCATATACAGTAATCATATACGCAGTTCCGGTAGAGATTGTAAACGTAAACGCAGTACTCGAAACGCACGGGTTCGGCATGACAGTCACGTCACTGAGAACCACCTCGTCCGATATCTCTTCTTCAATATCTGCAAGGTCTGTCACCTTTAGTATGCCACCCTGCCAGACTTCCTTTGTTGAATCGGGTTGCAGATTGTCATCCTGAATCCACGTCACAATCTCGCACATGTGACGCTGCCACGACGGGTCAAAACTCAGTGGTTGGTCAAGAATGACTGAATCACCGGCAGGAACACTCACGGCAACCCCTAAATGATTCGGGATATAATCGCGCGGAACATGATTGTGCCACAGGTCGCCATTGCTTGTTGCGCGGTACAGACTGTCCTCAGTGAGCACAAAATACGCATGACCACTTATGGTTGCCGATGAGTCATTTCTGAATTGTGCGTAGATCCTGCCCGTATCGTCTGCAGCAACGTAGTGACCCCACATCGTAATCGTGACCGGCGCCGGCTGCGCCATGCGCGCAACGATCTTCGCCTCCCACTGAGTATATACGTAACCACCGCCAGCATCTCCATCATACCACAACCATGGTGTCGCATAACCGCCATTATAGGGCGGTGGATACCAGAACAACCGCTGTCTGCCTTCGGGTGAGTAGAAAGAATCACTCGACGCAATATGATTCTCGATCGCAGCAACGCGACCCGGATAATCGACTGCAATCTGAGCCAGTCTCCCGCTGGCTGGATTACATGACCCTCAGAACTCCTGATAGAATTCTTCGCAAACGACCACGCGGTCAGCTGCCGACGCGAAACTCAACAGTCCCAAACTGATAAGTAGGCTGACGAGAACACCAAGAAAACGGTACATACGACCTCCTTCTTTAACCTATAATTATATCTATTTAGTAGTGAATATCAACTGTGGAAACTACTGATGTCGAGAATTACAATTCATGGTTCCGACTCTTGGTCGTGAATTCACACCACAGGCGGAACAATTGGAGGCACTCGAAGGCAATGCGCGGTTGTTGAAGTCGAAGGCATACAGATCCGAGGCATGTATTTACCTTTTGCCTTTTACCTTTTGCCTTTTACCCTTTGCCTTTTACCCTTTGCCTTTTACCCTTTGCCTTTTGCCTTTGCTAATGCCCTCCTACTACTGTATACCCCTCTTCCCTCAAACGCCGGGCGAGCCCCTGCTCAGCAATCACGGCTTCGTCGTAGGTCATTGGATTCAAGCCTTCGTACAGTTCGGGCAAGAGCCGTACACCGTACTTATGCACGTATTTGCTCGATTTGTAACCTGTTTTGTGTCTCTTGAATCGTTCAATCGGTTCCAATCCGGTCATGCCAACGTAGATGCACGGTTTGCGTGCATCTCGACGAGGGTTCAGTGCTTTGACCTTTCTGATCCGTGCAACTGTCCTATCGAGCAACACGACATAGACGTGATAGTGAATTACCGTGGCCTTTCGCATCGAAAAGGAATACCAAATGCGCGCCAGAAAGTCAAGCTCTTCTTCACTCTGCCTTCTCAACTCTCGTCTCTTGCCTGTTTATGTGTAGTTTTACCTACACTTAAACCTTGACAATACTGCGAGCGCGTGTATAATGATTATTATGAGGACTCTCTCAGTCTTTCTGCTACTGGTCTGTGCAGCATCATTTGCCCAGGAAATCGGTGCGCGATACCTCGTCGTCACGCATGACAATTTCTATGATGCGGTCATGCCGCTTGCTGAATGGAAACACAAAAAAGGGCTCCGCACAAAGGTCGTCAAACTCTCCCAGATTGGTTCGGATGCAAGTCAGATCAAAACGTACATCGAGAACGCGTACAATACCTGGCAAATTCCGCCGGAATTCGTGCTCCTCGTGGGTGCGCCAAATTACCTGCCATTTCCCTCAGTTAGCGGTACGGTTTCCGATAACTACTACACGAACATGGATGGAGATATTTATAATGAGATACTGAGTGGCAGACTGACTGTACACAATGAAGATGAAACGCAGACCGTGGTCAACAAAATACTGCTGTATGAAAGAACGCCAGTCATAGATGAATCTGACTGGTTCACTGATGCGTGTCTCATTGCGAGGATTGACAATGATGCACATGATGACTCGATCTATTGGAGTGACATCCACCACGCAAAGAACTACATGATTGGTGCTGGCTACAATGACATCGACACATTCTCGCAGCAGTACGGTAACAATGCGAGCGATGTCATACAGGCGGTCAATGACGGTCGGTCGTTTGTTTTGTTTCGTGGCCAGGGGGTCAACAACTGGTGGACACCGTTTGACGTCAATCCACATTTGACGCAGAATGGAGCGCGGCTGCCCATTGTCCTCTCGATCACGTGCACGACCATCGGCACCGGTTCAACACCTGCAGTTGCTGAGCAGTGGCTCCTCACTGGTACGCCGACAACGCCGCGCGGTGGCGCCGGTTACTTTGCCACGACAACGGTTGTCATCGGTCAAGCATATCTGAGGAGCGCTGTGTCTAAGGGGTTCTTCAATGCGTTGTTCAGGGACGGAAAAAGAACGTTCGGTGAGGCGTGCGAGGGCGGGAGGACGAATGTGTATCAGATGTATGGCGATGGTGATGAGTATCGAGGTTTCACCACGCTCGGCGATCCAGAGATGAATATCTGGACTGCCATCCCTGAATCGCTCGATGTCACACACGACACTGCGCTGTTTATTGGCGATGACACCCTGCACGTTCTCGTTCTGTGGAATGGTATTCCAGTTGAATCAACACTCGTCTGCGCAATGCTCGACACTATCATCTATGAATACGGCTACACGTCGGATGCAGGACAGATATCGTTCTATCTCGATCAGCTCATGCCCGGTGCACTAGACCTCACGGTTACTGGTAAGAATTTCTTACCCTATGAAGCAGAGGTACCGGTTATCGACACTGGCGCATACCTCATATACAGTAGGCACATTATCAGTGATTCTCTTGCCAATGGCAATGGTCTGGCAGAAAATGGCGAAACGATTCTGCTGCGGACGGTTATTCAGAATATCGGCACGTCAAGTGCCGGTGGTGTGATTGCTACGGTGAAGACCGAAGATACCCTCGTATCTATGATTGATAGCGCGGCTAGTTTCGGCGATATCGCGCCACTTGATTCGGCTTCTGGCCTGAGCCCGTTTGTATTCTCCGTCTCTCCGTTCTGCCCGAGCGACCACGCAGTTGACTTCACACTGTGGATACATGACGCGGCAGACAACATCTGGCAGAGTGATTTTTCCCTGATCATCAGTGGCGTGACCGGCGTAACCGGACCAGATGCGTACGGCTACTACATATATGACGATACTGACACACTCTCCGGAAATGCACCGGTCTACAACTGGTTTGAAATCGCCCCGCCCGGGCCTGGAGCAGTAGTCAGTGAAATCACAAATGAAGATGCCGATACCGTGACGTATGCGCTTCCCTTTACGTTTAGATACTATGGCCAGAACTACAATTCCATTGGCCTGTGCTCGAACGGTTTCCTTGAACTCGGCCAGTCAACGTACCGCTTTGGTGACAACGGTCCGATTCCGAGCACACAAGGTCCAGCGCGCTTTCTCGCTCCTTTCTGGGATGACCTCGACCCGAGCCAGTACGGCGATATATATTACTACTACGATACGGCAAATCATCGATATATCGTAGAGTACGAGGACTGTGCGCACTACTACACGCCGACGCTGCGGGAAACATTTCAGGTCATATTGCTCGATGAGCAGTACTATCCAACGCCAACAGATGATGGTGAAGTACTGTACCTCTATTCATCGGTTGCGGACGCCACCAGTAACACCGTAGGTTTGGAAGACCATACGCAGACACGTGGTTTAGAGTACGTCTATAATGGCATATCCGATCCAAATGCTGCACCGATTGTGAATCAACGCGCACTCTTGATTACAACACGTCCACCTGCAGGCACGTATGATACACCGTGGTTACACATTGTCGACTACACCATTGATGACTCGAATGGCGGCAACAGCAACGGTCTTGTCGAACCCGACGAAACGTTTGACATGATCATTACCATCAGAAACGATGGTGACACTGCAGCATACAATGTTAGTGGCACGCTGCGCACAGCCGATCCGGATGCACAAATTATCGATAGCCTCTCTTATTTTGTCGACATTGGAACCGGGGCAAACGCCGACAACGGTGTTGACCCGCTTACTGTTCATGCCAGTGCAACGCCGGCCGACAGCAGCATGGGCTTCACGCTTCATATGACAAGCAATGACGGCGCGTATCAGAAAACAGATTACTTCACTGTTTATTTTCACGGCACGCCGAACGTTGAAGAAACTGAGGGCTTTGCACAGCAGCGAGCGTTCAGTCTATCAGTCTATCCAAATCCATTTTCGAAGTTGATGTACATCAACTTCGAAGTAGACAGTAGACAGAAGTCAGAAGTTAGTATAAAGGTGTACGACGTTGCTGGCAGACTGGTCAAACAATGGAACGATCCAACAATCCAGCAATCCAACCGCATCACGTGGGATGGCGTGGACGATCATAACCGGAAAGTGCCGAGCGGCATCTATTTTGTACAACTCACAGCCGAAAACAACAAACAAATAGAAAAAGTAATACTGTTGAAATAACACGCTACACTTGGGTTGTATAGTTGTATGGTTAACTATTCCAGCAATCCAGCCGTTAAAGTATCTAACCATACAACCATACCAACTACGGACCATACCATTTGACAGGTCCTACAATTAGTAGTATACTACCAACATGAAACAACGCTGTGCATGGGTGGGTGATGACACGCTGATGATCAAATATCACGACATTGAATGGGGCGTGCCGGTCCACAATGACCGGAAGCTGTTCGAGTTTCTTATTCTTGAAGGTGCCCAGGCTGGTCTCAGCTGGTCAACAGTTCTGAAAAAAAGAAAGAACTATCAAAAGGCATTTGACAGTTTCGACGTGAGAAAAATCGCCCGGTATACAAAGAGAGACGTTCGCAGGCTACTTGCTGACGCAGGCATCATACGGAACCGCCTCAAGATCGCAGCAACCATCACCAATGCCCGCCAGTTTCTCAAAATAAAAAAAGAATTCGGCTCATTTGACGCGTACATCTGGCAATTCGTTGACTATGAACCAATACAGCATGCATTCGAACAGCTACGCGAATTACCTACCCGGACAAAAGAGTCCGATGCAATGAGTAAAGATTTGAAAAAACGAGGTTTCAAATTCGTCGGCTCGACTATCTGTTATGCCTTTATGCAGGCGGTCGGCATGGTCAATGACCACACGACCAACTGCTTTCGGTATAAGGAAATCTGCAACATAAGCAAATAGTATGCGACGAAGACGAACAGTCCATAGCACATTCTAAGTATGCATATGCCCTGTCTTTTACAGCTCCTACCCATTCTTGTGGTTAGTATTCATACGTCAAACCACGGTGGACGCCCCCACTACTTTTACCATGCGTTGCCGTACGGAACGCAGGCAACATACAACCCGTTCAATGTCATCATTAATGGCGGGTACGGCATTCTGCAGATACGGCAGTACAGCAATGATGAGGATGTCCGTCGCATCACAAGTTACGATTACCGACACTGGCTAGAAACAACGTGGCAAACCGTCGGTCATCCTGTGCGTACGATCAATACGTTCGGGTGGAGACGGTTCATAACCACTGAAGTCTTTCCGCTCACCCTGAACATGAACAGAAATCAGTGGGTGCCGAACTACTTTCTTCACGGCATTGGTGGAGGTCTACATTTCCGTGCCACAGAGGAGTGGTTTGACTACCACGGGTTCAGTAATCCTCGATTGTGGTCGCTCGGTACAATGGTTATTTACCACGGGCTCAGTGAAGTGGTAGAAAACGCGGGTCGTACTGACGCGACCGTGGACCACATCGCCGATCTCTACATCTTTGATCCGCTCGGTATCTTGCTTTTCATGAATGATGGTGTCTGTCGTTTTTTCTCACAGACACTGAACCTCGCTGAATGGTCAATGCAGCCGTGCTACAATGTGGGCAATGGTAATCTTGAGAATATGGGACAGTTCTATGTCGCAAAGTACCCGATTTCGCGCGACAATAGCTGGTACCTTATGACACACTTTGGCCTGCATGGCATGTTTGGATTCTCACGGCACGTGCGTGAAGGGCACTCAGTTTCATTGACTGCAGGATTCCTAGTCGAGGATCTCATCGAGGCCGAGCAAGACGATGGAGGGAGCGCACAGAAGGCGGTTCTGACGTGGCGCGCCGGTGCCTTCTATGACCTCAACAATGCACTGCTCGCTTCAGTTATGGTATCAACCAAACGAGCAAGCCAGATACGGATAAATGTGTATCCGGGCGTTGTCCGTATCGGCAATTGGAGCCCTGGTTTCTTTCTCTCCGGCAGTAAAGAGTGGGTATTCGGTATCAACTTCGGTTATGTGCCGATCGGCCCGGCATTAGGCTCCTAAACTGCTACGCGATGTTCCGTCTCCCTATATTCTGCAGTCATTCCTGTTGCGTTACCGATGCTCACATAGGAAGTCAGACCCGCATTGTCAGTTCTTGGTTGTTAACGAAAAGTACAATGTAGGTTCTTATCAAATGTCGTTAAGAGGTTCACCCCACTTTTTTTGCTTTGGTATTGCTCACCATGAACGACGCCTACCCCCACTCCCCCGGCCTTTGCCACCAGGACGATCGGTCTTGGGACGCGCCTCATTCACGTTAATTGTACGGCCCTCAATCTCCGTACCGTTCAATCCAGCAATCGCGGCCTGGGCTTCATCTTTATTGGGCATTTCCACGAATCCGAATCCTCTTGACTTACCACTGAACTTGTCTTTAATGATGTTCACGGACGTTACTTTGCCAAAGGCTTCAAAAGCCTTTTGAACATCACTGTCAGTGGCCTGATGCGGTAGATTTCCTACGTATATGTTCACCTTGCCTCCTTGTCACTGACCAAGCATACACGTGTAAATTCGAACGTCAACAGTGACGGTGCCGAACCTGCGAGATACGCCTATTCTTCCTAATCACAGGGCACATTGACAGAAGACAAGATGCTATTATAATCTCTCATCATGACCCAACGTTCGGTACTATTCTAAGGAGTAACCTGCTGCATATAGATAAACATTGGTCTGTGTACTGTTTCACATAGGAGGCTTATCAACAGTGAAAATAGATGTTGAGTATTTGCAGTTCATGTGGCCCATGAGACATTATTTGATAACATGTGGTCACATGGAGAAGAAGCCAAATATTATCGCAATCAGTTTCTGTATGCCGGTATCAAAAAAACCACCTCTTCTTGCCTGTGCAATAGGCAAAAAAACGTGCTCGTGTGAGCTGATCAGAAAAACTACTGAGTTCGTTGTCAACGTACCAACGCAGCAGTTAAAGCAACAGATATATTACTGTGGTTACCACTCAGGATACCGCGTAGACAAGTTCACAGAAACGGGATTGACAGCGCAGCGCGCACGCACCGTTACAGCGCCTATCATTGCTGAATGTGTCGCTCATATGGAATGTAAGGTTGTGCAACAAGTTAGAACAGGAGATAAAATCTTGTTTGTGAGCGAAGTCGTTGCGGCGTATGCAAATGAGGATGTTGTCAAAAGCAAACAGAAAATTGACTATGCGCAAGGAGATTTCCCGCAGAAGGTTTACTCGACAAGGTTCAGATAACGGTCAAGAACCCCGCATATCTGCAGCACATACACGGGTGTCAGGACAACAGGTTTTGAAAAGCACAAGATACATTGACAAACTATGTATTTGAAATAGAATACTGACATACATGGACGAGCATCTGTCCAAAATCATTATTTGCGAGAAGTGCGGTCACAAAAATAAGAAAAGTGACACAAACTGCACACAGTGTGGTAATCCCCTGCACAGAGATTACTATAAAGGTCTGTGGCTCAGAAATGTAATTATCACCCTCGGTCTCTTTTTATTACCATTTATTATTCTGTACTTTTTTGTCAGTTCCGAGGCTACAAAACACTCTGAAAATCAGGTGAAACAAGGTCTGAGTTATTCAATAGATGTAAATGCGCTCATAATTCGGTCATTTCTCAATGAAAGAAGGACAGATTTGCTCTCTATTGCAAAGTCGGATATCGGCCACCTCGATGAGATAAATGCAAATACTGCATTCTTTCAAAGGTTCGTCACAGAAAAACCATGGTTTGATTTCATTGCCATTGCAGATACCCAGGGGACCGTTATTTTCTCAACCGATACAGCAAAAATGAAAGCAAACATCCGGGATCGCAACTACTTCAATGAATCTCTGAAAGGCGCGTACCATAACAGTGGTATATTCTACTCTGACATACTGGACACAACGGCGATGATCATCTCTTCTCCCCTGTTCAGCAAAAAGGACAGGATAATTGGCGTCATCTTTGCGTCAATTTGCTTAAGGACGTTCTACGATCTGATACTCGAACTGCGTATCGGTCAAACGAGTGAGATTTTTCTTGTCGACGAGCAAGGCGTTTTCCTATCGTCCTCAAGGCTTGGCGGAAAAGTGCTGGAGGAACGTGGCCATTACAAAGAGGACCCGAATCCACACACAAAGCAGAAGGATATATTGATCCATCGAGACTATCGAGGCGAGAATGTCATCTGCGCCTACGAAAAATTTGATGAGCTGCACGGTTACCTCGTCTCAGAAATTGACGTCGAAGAGGCACTCGCGCCGGTAATTAGACTGAAAAATGTCATGTTCAGTATTTTTCTCATCTTTGGTTGTATTCTCGTTGTATCATCTATCGTATTCTCGCGGCAGGTCACGAATGTTCTTAAAAACCTAACACACACCTTGAAAGTAACGCTCGACGATATAAATGAGAAGAAAAATGTAATTAATACGATCAACGTAGAACTGAGAGAACGCTTACGGGATTGCGAATCACTGAGCAACCAGCTGCGTGTTTCAGAAGAGTATATAAAGAATATCATCGATAGCATTTCGAGTGGTCTCATAGCGATCGACAAGAATCTTTGCATAACCTACTGTAATGATTTTGTTAAAACGTTCTCCGCACAAGACGAGGTAAAAATAAATGCCAACGTATATGACATTTTTCCAATTCTAAAAAAGGAAGAAATAAAGAAGCAGATAGATGGCATATTCTTGAACAAGAAACCGTTCCGTATCAGCAAAGTACCCGTTGGCTCAGATGGCAAGGAACTCATATTGAGTATTGCCGGTTTTCCTATCATGGTGATGAACGATATCACCGGCGCAACACTGCTCATAAATGACATTACTGAACAGGAACAGCTGCACGCGCAACTGGCAGACTATGAGAAATTGTCGGCCCTGAGTCAATTAGCGCTCGGGGCTGCGCATGAAATCAACAATCCCCTCTTGGGCATTACTACATATATTGAACTTCTCCTTGAAGAAGAAAAGAATGTGGAACGTAAGTCACGCGCAAAGGAGGTTCTCGATAGTGCCTATAGAATTTCGGAGACAATTCGAGGACTACTCAACTATGCGCGACCCACACCGCCCAAGTTCACAAAAATCAGTCTTAACAAGCTCATTTCAGAAACACTCTCTTTCCTACATCATCAGCCTCTCTTCAAAAAGGTTGTCATTGAAAAAAATCTGTCTGATGCGGTCCCTCAGATTACCGCCGACGCCAATCAAATACGACAGGTACTGACTAATATCTTTATCAATGCTGCCCAATCAATGCCCGATGGCGGTAAACTCACGGTTGTGACCCGCAAGGTGAAATTCCAGGAACTCACTGAGATCGAGATTACAGACACCGGCATAGGCATTCCAGACGAGCATCTTAAAAAAGTTTTCGAACCGTTCTTTACGACAAAAAAGGGTGGCGGCACTGGGCTCGGGCTCAGTATCAGCTACAGCTACGTAAAGAATCACAGTGGTGAAATCGCAATTTCGAGTGAATTAGAAAAGGGTACACGCGTCACCATCACACTGCCGATCAGGCAAAAAGCAACAATCAAGTCAGAGGTTATTGAATAATGGCTGAATCTATTCTCATTATCGATGATGAAGTGCTGACCCTCAAGAATCTGAAGAAAGCGCTTGAAAAGGAGGACTACGAAGTACTCCTCGCCGATACCGGAGAAAGCGGCATCGATGTATACAAAAAACATCATCCCAATTTGGCACTCGTTGACCTTATGTTACCAGGTATCAATGGGATAGAAGTTCTGAAAAAAATAAAGGAAATGGATCCCAACACCGTGGTCATCATGATAACGGCATACGAAATCATTGAAAAAGCAGTAGAGGCGATGAAACTCGGTGCATATGACTACCTGCTCAAACCGTTTAAAATCAGCGACCTGAAGGCAACTGTGGCACGTGGACTCGAGCTTCAGTCGCTGAGAATTCGAGTGTCGGAAACTGTCGAAACAGAGAAAGGTAAGTACTATTTTGACAAAATGATCGCACGGAATAAAAAAATGATCGAGGTCGTCGAAACGGCACGGAAAATCGCCTCACTGGGCAAAACATCAGTTTTGATCACCGGAGAAAGTGGTGTTGGCAAAGGTCTTCTCGCACGCGCTATCCACTATAACAGCCCGAGAGCCGATCAGCAGTTCATTGAAATCAACTGTGCGGCAATTCCTGAAAACCTTCTGGAAAGTGAACTATATGGATATGAACCAGGAGCGTTTACTGACGCACGTCGTCGTAAAATCGGTCTTTTTGAGAAAGCTGACCGCGGTACCATTTTTCTGGATGAAATCGCTGACATGCCCGTGCCCCTTCAGGCAAAAGTCCTCAAGGTTCTTGAAGAACAATCGTTTACACGACTCGGCGGCACCAATGTGATTAAAATAGATGTCCGTTTTATTACTGCATCGAACAAAGATCTGAAAAAGGAAATACAGGAAGGCAATTTCCGTGAAGACCTATTCTATCGGCTCAATGTCGTGCCCATCAAAATCCCACCTTTAAAAGCACGCACCGAAGACATCATACCACTTGCCCTTTCCTTTATTCACGAGTTAAATCAAGAGCTTCACAAGTCGTTTGAAGGAGTATCCGAAGATGTCGCCAAAGTTCTCCTCGCATATGAATGGCCAGGCAATGTCCGCGAGCTGAGAAACGTTATTGAACGAATCATGGCCCTGCATCATTCTGAGGAGATTCTATTGGAGCATGTGCCGCTGGAGATAAGAGCGCCTGCGGTTCGGCGCGAAACAGCGGTTCTACAAGAGACTGCCGAAACCCAGCAATTCGTGACACTCGATGAACTAGAGATGCAGTATATCAAACAAGTCATCGATTTCACCGGCGGGAATAAATCAAAGGCAGCAAAAATACTCGGCATCCACATCACTTCACTTTTTCGAAAACTCAAATCGATGAAGTAATATCCAGCTGTATCAATATGCACTATAGCATCTTGCTATAGGTAGTCGCAAACTGCTATATACCGCCGCAGAATGTCCCCAAATTCCATAAGATTATTCTGGCACACAACTTGCATACTATGTCCGCGATTGGAGGCTACAATGGTGAAAATAAATGAACGCAAACTAAAACATAAAAAATACGACCCCTTTATTGAAGCAACGCTTCAATATGAAAGGGCTGCTCAGGTGCTCGATCTCGAGCCGTGGATCTACAACCGTTTGAAGTATCCAGAAAAAGAACTGACCGTAAACATGACCATCACGCGCGACAGCGGAAAGGTCGAGACGTTTACCGGCTACCGGGTGCAACATTCTACTGTCCGTGGCCCAGGCAAAGGTGGCATCCGCTACAGTCCGGATGCATCACTCAGCGAATGTAAGGCACTTGCTGCGTGGATGACCTGGAAGACAGCAGTCTTGGATTTGCCGCTTGGCGGTGCCAAGGGAGCAGTCATTTGTAATCCACCGGAAATGTCGGAGAATGAACTCGAAAAGTTGACCAAAGAATACACCTATTCGATCAAGGAAATCATCGGACCCCACCGAGACATCCCTGCGCCCGATGTCTGGACAAACTCACAAACAATGGCGTGGATATGCGATGCGTACAGCCGGTATGTCGGGCATTTTGAACCTGCGGTCGTAACCGGTAAACCGCTGTGCCTGTGTGGTTCACAAGGCAGGGCAGGTGCGACAGGACTCGGCATGTTCTACACGCTGCTCGAGACGTCAAAGCACCTTGAGTATCCCCTCGAAGGCAAGCGGGTCGCGATCATCGGCTACGGCAATGTGGGTTCTTCAGCCGCCCGTCTGCTTCATGACTACGGCGCACGGATCATTGCAATAACCGATATCTACGGTGGAATCTTCAATAGAAAGGGCATCGATATACACGAACTCGACAAGTATGTGAGTAGCACAAAAACGGTCAAAGGATTCAAGAAATATGATGCGATCACCAATGATGAACTGCTCGCGCTCAATTGCGACATTCTCCTGCCCTGCGCCCTTGAAGGAATGATCAATGAAGGGAATGCCAACACGATAAGAGCAAAGATCGTATGCGAAGGTGCTAATGGACCAACGACTAACGAAGCCGACGAGATACTGATTGACAAAGACGTCTTCGTTATCCCTGATATTCTCGCCAATGCGGGCGGTGTAACTGTATCATATCTCGAATGGGTTCAGGATGTTCAGAGAATTTTTTATGATGAGACGGAAGTGAAAAACCGATGCTGGAAAATGATGCAAAACGCCTTCTGGGATTTGATAAGGACAGTTGAAAAATTCAAAACGGACAACCGCAGCGCTGCGTACATACTGGCAGTACAACGGGTGACCGATTCAATACGGATGTTCGGGAAAATTGGAAGAAACTAAGCGAATGGGATAGCGCCAAACAGAAGTAATCATGAGCCAATAGCACGAGCAGCAGTCTAAGGTTGTCTCGAGCCACACGCCGAGCACTTTATTTCACACCGGTTATGACGACAAATCCGCCTTGACCGTGCCCCGCTCGGATTTCATCGAGCGTGTGCAGTTCTTCAGGTGCTTGGAAAAGCGTTTGACTGACTTCAATATTGCGAAACCGGTTACGTCTCAACATATCGATTACTTCAACCGCAGAATAGAAATGTGCGACTCCATAGAATGGGCTCTTTCTCTTTTGATACAATGAGCCCAGGAAACTCTTCTTGTCAATTATGCCGACAATCAATTTTCCATTGCGGGTGATTATCCGCCTCGCCTCTCTAATCACTTTTTGCGGGTTCCTGACAAAGCATATGGTAACCATCAACAGCGCGTAGTCGAACGTATTCTGCGCAAGCGGAAGGTTCTCAGCATCAGCAACAGCTACTTCGCAGCCACGGTTCTTGGCAATTCTCACCATCGGGTATGAAATATCAACACCAAAGCGAATACTAAGCGCTTGGGCAAACCGACCAGTTCCGATACCGATTTCAATGCCTCGCCCTCCGTTGATGAATTCCCTTTGCAACGCGCGTAGTTCACTCAGAAACGCATGCGTATGTTCACAAAACCACTCATCATACCTTTCGGTGTAAATATCGAAGATACTATTAGCTATCATGCAGTCCAACCTGAGATGTTTCAGAATTTCTCAACTCCCTCTCTTTGTTGCTAGTAGCAGCATGTGCACAGTGGTATGGAAGATGATCAGTCGTTTTGTGATCATTCAGCTTATTTCAGAATTACACATTTACATACAGCGGTGAATTGGTCAACATCAATTTTCGCAAAATAGACACCTGCTGGCACAGATGGGATCGGTATGGTAACATGATTATCGTCTGTTGATACCCGAACGCGGGCCACGTTCTGTCCTGCTGTTGAGTATACCGAGACGTCCATAACATCACCGCACGGCAGATCGTGAACAATCTCGAGACGGCCAAACGAGCTCTGCATGATATCAAAATGTGGCGCGGCTACGTCAGTCTCTGTAATCCTGAGATCGCCATCACTGATCGCATATATTCCGCCATTGCGCGTGCCGACGAGGATGTCAGGTATGCCATTGCCATCAATGTCATCGATCCAGTGTGCCGATTCTATAGGACTGCCCATATTCCGCTGCCAGAAAACGCTGTCGATCGAACCATCGAGTGCATATAAATAGCCCGTATTAAAACCTGTCCCACCGACAACATCGTTTACACCATCACCATTTATGTCGGGTATCGCCACACTCACGAAAATCTGGTCGATTGCTGGCGTTGTCCAGACAAAACTACCTGAAAAAGCATCAATGCAAAAGAAATTGTACATTCCCGTACCTGAAGGGAGGAGCTCGGGGAAGCCGTTACTATCAACATCGGGCAACAGATTGAGATCAACGACCATACCACCGGCACTGACGGTCCACAACAACGAACCATCGGCACCGGACAGCGCGTGTATGTCGCCACCAGAAAGACCACAGGCAACGTCTGGCACGTCATCGCCAGAAATGTCACTGATCGGTACGACTGTCCAGCCCGCTGTCGATAGCATCACAATGCGTATTTCTGTGCCATCAACGCCGTTCAGGAATACCACCCGGTAGGCAGTCGATGAAGAATTGCCAGTTGATACGGCGACGTCGGGAATGCTGTCACCGGTGATATCGCCGATCTCGCGCACGCCAAAGCACGCGTACCCAGCATTGTACTCCCATATTTTTGTACCATCAGCACCACTGAATAAATAGGCACGGGTTGCGTCTGGGCCACCGGCTGATGCCAGTATGTCGACGATTGAATCATCATCCATGTCGGCCATCAATGAAACTTCATACACCCAGCCTCCAGACCCGTACTCGTGCGTATCATACTGCCAGATCGTATCACCACTGACACCTGATATCGCGAAAACCGACCGTGTTCCCCATACCGTGCCGAGTACGACATCCCAGATTGAATCGCCATCCAAGTCGGGTACGGCAATGAGCCCGCGCTCCAGATAGCACGGGTCAGCGACAAAACGCCAGATGAGCGTACCCGACATTCCGGACAGGCAGTACAGTGTATCATTCTCGGATGAAGCAATAACATCTGGGTGGTCATCTTCATCAACATCCGGTATACTCTTGATCGATCGGATGTGCAGCGACGAACTGCCAGTCACATGATATGACCAGATTGTGTTTTGCGCCTTGAGCAAAGAAAGTGATAGTAGAGCCAAAAGAACTATGAAATATCGCATATTCACCTCCATTCTACTAATTGAATAATACAGTAAGCACACAGAATGTCAAGGATGTGT
>Ga0111198_1026_pt1 | contig 28128 bp, 26 predicted proteins | sample DeeMarSWOR324_28_FD_80370 | JGI IMG/M metagenome (GOLD analysis project Ga0111198, IMG submission 80370) | candidate division WOR_3 bacterium SM23_60
CACACCACAACCTCTAGATGATTAGTACGTACTTTCCGCATGGATGAATCCCAGCGGGGGTGTTCACTGCACTATACATGATTATGCGCTCTATGTCCGGGAACATTTGCTCGGATTGCTGGGAAAAGGCAAACTGCTCGGTCAAGAAGAGTATAACACAATGCACAGCATACAGGTGACAACAAATCTGCGCGAAATGTATCCTCACATGAAACAAGACCGCGAGGCATCGTTCGGCTATGGCTGGGGAATTATCAAGAAAGAACAAGGATATCTCAGTTCTGCAGCAGGCAGCGGCGGTACGTTTTTTGCCCAAATGTATGTCTACCCTGCTTTGAATTATGCCTTTGTCGGGTTTACCAATTGTGGAGATGGTGGAAAAGTCCTGAGTGAACTCTATAAACAGGTAACCGGCCTGGATTGAGTCTTGGCTCGGTTCAAGTCCACTGTCGGCATTTGATCCTATCGTGCCTTGCTGTCGACTGTATCAGAAAGCACTATATATTATTCTGGGTAAAGAGACTCTATGAACTGATGTATATATTTCGATTTCCTTCTTGAACAGAATCGAATTGGATGATGGCGCATTTATTGATCCATCCAGGTTAGGATATAATGTGTGTTGGCGGGAATGTCTTTGAACTGTGGACCGGTCATTTGCCAGTGCCCATTCAGTTTATTCTTCGCACAACCGAGTTCGAAATGGCACATTGCAATTCCTAGATCGATATCATGAAGCTTCTTTTTTTCGCACCGTGGGATCATAATTTGTTTATAGAAATGGAAAACATTTTTTCCGTACTCTTTTACGACCTTCCATGGTTGAGCATTACGGGCTGATGGAGCAAGGCGGAGCAATTCAAGTGGTTCAGCATAATGACCTGCTTTATCTTCTACAAGCGGGGTACTGAAACTGCCATCGAAGAACAACTGCGACCACGGCCGACGCCGGGAAGCCCGGATTGCGAATCGGGCGAGTTTTTCCTTGAGTGTCGGCTGTTCTGCTGCGTAGCCGACCAGGCACACAGCTGGAATAATTTGTTTCTGTGTAACCGCTATGTCCTGTGTGACGTATGGGTCAAAATCACCCAGCCAGCAAGTTCCCAGTCCGATCTCGGTTGCTTTTAGTACCACGTGCTCCATGAGGTACCCGAAACTTATGCAGCATGTGTCGGATTTCTCAATAACGCCGACTATCGAAGTTCTGGGGTTCTTAAATAAACCGTATCCAGCCAGTTTTTTACCCTTAAGGAACGCACGATCGTATTCGACCAGGTGATACTGCATGCTCTCTTTGTTCAAGCCGCTAAATACGTTGGTCCAGAATCGGCAAAGCTGTTCTTTATCCTCGGATGCGAGCAGCATATCGTTGTAAGTGCGGCATGAACTGCGTTTCCTTATCGTTAAATCTATCGGATCATGGTAAAAGGTAAGATAACTCATATCAACGCCTTAAATATCATCATGGTGTGTACACTATAGTTGTCTGTGACTCGGTGTCAACCAAGAAATCAATAATATTACTTGATCGCCGCTAATTAAAGGGGACTGTCCCCTTTTTGCAGGTAAGCCTTTTTGACTGTGCTTTTGCTCAGTTTACGTTTTTAGTTTTTGGAGTTCAACAATAGTCTTTTCGGCAATGTTCTTTTCCCGCATAAAGTGTTTTATCATTCTTTGCAAACATTTTTGTTCTTCTTCGGCATTGCCCAGATAGGTGGCGCACGCTGCCATATTACTTCTTGTTTTTTCCACGTTAGTCTGTATTCGCTCACCGACCTTGTCACTATCGTGCCTTACTGCTTCTTGAGGACAGATGTCGTGACACAAGGCGCAGCGAATACAGCCATCCATATATATTTCTGCTTTTTCCTCGTGCAGCTTTATGACGCCTACTGGGCATTCTTCCACACACGTTCCGCAACCATTGCACCTCGTATCATCAATCCACGGCATACGGGTCTCCTTTTTGGAAATTAAATACACGCCCTTGATCATAAGAATTATTATGCAGAAGTTTTCTGGCGAATTTTTTCGCCAGAATGAAGTTTGAATTTTCTATTTCTTGTATCACGCCACTGAGTGCAACATTGGCGAGTTCCATCAATGGACGATCCTTTTTGTGATGCTTTGGATAGACAGAAAAGAGCCCACTGTCTCGTAGCACTCTGTATGTTTCTTTGTAGATTATTTTCCTCTCTTGGGCATCCATGAAGTGAATCACATCATAGCATAGAACTACATCAACCGAATTTCTAGGTAAAGGAATTTGAGAGTATCCATTTATCAACGTCATGTTTTTTATGCCCATGTGCTTAACTTGTTTTTTTAAATCATCGAGAACTTCAGCATCTTTGTCCATAGCATAAATGTGGCCAGCTCTGCCGACTAACTTAGAAGCGGGAATCGCGTAGTGACCTTCTCCGCATCCAAAATCCAACACAGTCTGTCCCGGCTTAATACCAATATCAGTGAGGAATTTTTTACCGTCTACCTTTATCCAATTATCAACGGATTTACTCGCCATTTGAACCTATACTAACCTTGGCGCCGCAACCGAGATCAATAAAATCTTCATGCCAGGTTTCTTTGAGTAATTCTATTGACCTGCCACCTGTACAGTGGGACGGGGCGATTCTCTTGACGCCTAACGCCTTCAGTTTGTTGATTATCTCTTTTACCTGATGTTCGTTATAAACCACAAGGTGGAACCCGCCGATGACTAAATAAATGTCATCTTGCCAATAGTCCTTTACGAATTCAACGATATTTACTATCCCCGGGTGGGCACAGCCGGTGATGATGATCAGCCCTTTTTCAGTAACAATGACGAGAGACTGTTCTTTCATCGATGTTCCCAGCTCGCCAGTTGTCCAGACCTGCGCACATATTTTTTGTGGTTTGCTAACCAGCACTACTGACTGGGCTGTACTGTCTATACTACTGATGATATTGTCGGGAAAGGAAGATGGTAGATACACGGACACATCGCTATTGTTCTCTAAGAGTGCGGCCAGGCCTCCGATGTGATCCCAGTGTATGTGGGAAATCACAACTGTTTCGATACTCTTGGGATTCACACCGAGCGCTTCCATATTGGATAGCAAAATAGAGCCGTCACCCCCAGTATCGAACAGTATCGTATCTGTTAAACCTTGGATATAGATCGATAATCCCCAGCTTGCAGTACAGTCTTCATTAGAGATAACATTATTGTATACCACCGTAATACTAATAGGCTCTGCGGCAGTTGCACAAGAAAACGAAACACATAATACTGAAAGTGTGAATACCGATATTTTCATCTTTGGTCTACGGATGTAAGCGATTGCCAATCGATACTTTTCTGAAAACTAATACATAGAAGGTGTTTACCCGAATCCGGCAGTTACGATCACTTGATCTTTCCTGAAAGTAATTTGTCGATACCCTCGGCTGCTTTCTTACCATCGGCAATACCGGTCACCGCGTCGAGATTACTATTGACGATGTCACCGCCGGCAAATACGCGTGGAATTGATGTCTGACCGTTCTCATCAACCTGAACCTTTCCTCTTTCAATATTCAATTTATCCCGGAGACGCTGGGGTAGATATGAGAAATCAAACATCTGACCTACTGCCTCAATTATCATATCACCATCAATGGTTTTCGTCTTTTCTTCATAGAATGTCGGCGCGAATCTACCCGCTTCGTCGAATACTGATTTGACTGCTCTGCACTCAAGCCCAGTGATTTTTTTGTTCTTCAAGAGAATCTTTTTTGGCCCCCAGGAAACGTTGAAGAGAACACCTTCTTCTTTGGCTTCGGTATATTCTTCTTCAGTCGCCGGAATGATATCCCATGATTCAAGGCAGACAATGTTCACTGAGGTTTTTACACGGGGATGCTGCAGCTGCTGGAGCCGTACGCAGGTTCGAGCAACATCCATCGCAACATTGCCGCCGCCGATGATAATGATCCTTTTGCCTACCTTCACGTTTTTGCCGGATTTGACCTTTGCCAGAAAGTCGATTGCCTGGGGAGCCATTTCTTCGTTCTCAAGCTTGATATACCTTCCTTTACACATGCCAGTGCCAATATATACCGCATCGGCTCTTTTGTATATCTCGTTGAATTGTATATCTTTGCCTACTCTCGTATTGAAGATGAAATCGACACCGAGCGATTTTATATAGTCGACATCTTTATCAATAGTGTCAAGTGGTAGACGATATTGGGGCGGTCCTGTTCTCAGCATACCGCCACCGCCTGACAGGGCATCGTAGACAGTAATCTGGTGACCTTTGAGCCGTAAGAAATAAGCAACGGTCAACCCCGAAGCGCCAGCGCCGATCACGGCAACTTTTTTGCCTGTATCCGGAGGGATTTCTGGTTTGAGTACGTCTCGGTAGCTGACGACTTCATCAGTGACAAATCGCTTGAGCCATCTGATCGCCAGCGGCTCGCCCCGTATACCAATCGAACAGGCTGCTTCACAATGCTTCATGCATATTTTGCCGCATATCGCCGGGATTGGATTATCCTCGAAAACTTTTCTGAGCGATTCTTCATAGTCGCCCTGGGCAATTGCTTGTACATACTCGTATATCTTGAGATGCGCAGGACACGCTTGTTCACACAGTTTACACTCTAAACAACGTGCTGCTTCAGCACGTGCTTGTTCTTCAGAGTAGCCGAGCACCATTTCAGCAAACGATTGTCTCCGTTCTTCCGGACTGAGGATAGGCATGGGAACCCGCTGAGGTTCGAACAACGCGAATTTCAGATCAGAAGAAAAACCATCGTAATCTTTTTTTCTATGGGTAAGGCTCGCTTTGAAAATAGAGTACTTTTCTGCCGGTAAAAAGTGTTCACTGTCGGATTTTTCATCCTTAGGTAACACGGTAAAACTTGCGGTATCAAAATGGATATGAAAATAGTCCTTTGATAATCTCAGGCAGCCGGGCGGGCACACATCCACACACAAGCCGCAAAAGCAGCACCGTCCATAGTCGATTTGCGGGCGTTCGTTTTTTTCGCCTGGTTTCGGCGTAATTTCAGGGATTTCTATCATGGTGATCGCTTCATTCGGACATATGTCAAGACAGTTACCACAGCCGGTGCATTTTTCCCAATCGTTGAGATGCAGTCCCCGGTACCGTTGGGCAGGTTCCTTTGGTTCGAATGGATATCGTAACGTTTTTGGCTTCTTGAAAAGGTATCTAATTGCTTTAAACGGACTCAAGATGTTCGGTTTGCCCATGCAGGACCTCCTATCGGTCTATCTCCGGCGCAACGACGTACAAGCTGATCATGATGTTGCCCACGTCAGCGATGCTGGCATTCTTGAGCAGCTTTTCGAGGATGACAAGTCCGTGTGTATACGATGGCGTTCTAAAGTGTACCCGGTACGGCTTATCGCCACCATCGCTCACCAGGTAAAGCCCCAGTTCGCCCCGTGATGATTCGACCCGCACATAAGCATCGCCCGGCGGGATGGTCCATTTGAACGGATTGGGGATCCGGTTGTACACTTCTCCCGTGGGTAGATTGTCAAGCAATTTGAATATCATGTGAACGCTTTCGATCATTTCATCCCTGATCACCCACACACGCGAGTAGGCATCACCATCTTTTCTTATTGGAACCTCAAAATCTACTTTGCTGTATGCGGCATACGGTTCGATCTTCCTGATGTCGCTCTTCGCTCCGGTTGCTCGAAGTACTTGACCAACGCCACCCAATCGTACTGCCTCGTCTTGACTTATTGTGCCGATGTTTTTAGCACGTTCATAAAACAAGCGGTTGTTAAAAAACGTCTCATCATAATCAGGCACACAGCCGCCGATCGTATGTAGGGTCGTTACTATTTTGTCCTCAAATCCTTTGGGAAAATCACGTCGCACACCCCCTGGCCAGATATATATGTGATACACCCGACCGCCGGTGAGTTCTTCGAAGAGATCGAGGATAAGATCACGATGGTACATTGCCCACTGGGCAACCGTATCAAACCCGAGCATGTTGGCATATGCCCATAAACCGAAGAGGTGTGAACCAACGCGCGCGAGTTCAAGGTAGATGCTTCTGACGTACTGTGCCCTTTCCGGAACTTCGATGTTGGCAAGCTTTTCAACGGCCATCGCATACACCATCTCCATGTGGTCGGGTTCTACCACATTTATCCGGCACACGAGCGGAAAGTTTTGGATCCAGGTTCGATACTCCATTAGTTTCTCAAAGCCACGGTGAAGGTAACCTGGGTTGGCGGTCGCTTCAATGATACGGTCACCCTCAACTTTGAGTGTGATGCTAAAGTTTCCCACCATACCCAGATGCTGAGGGCCAAAGAAGAGCTCTAGTTCTCTCACCTGTCCTCCTCAACAAAGGGTATCTCGTCGAAAAGTTGTTTTACATATGCTCTCGTATCAAAATCTTTTCTAAACGGAGGTATTTCATAGTTTCTTTCCAAAAAGAGCGGTATTTGCCTGGGATGTCCTTCAAAATCAATACCGAATAACTCGTGTATTTCCCGTTCGTACGGTTCGGCATTTTCAAAGGTATCGATGATGCTCGTAAACTTCGCATTTTCTCGCGGTATACTCGTTCTCAGTATAATGTGCTCGTTTTCAAAATATGAACTGAGAATGTATATCAATTCAAATTTCTGCTTGTCAATCCAATCAACGCACGAGATCAAAGCGAGGTGGGTGTAGCCTTCGTCCTTTAGTGATCTCAAAACATCCCGTGCGTTCTCTGGAGGTGTGGATACAGAGAGACGACCGTCTTTTCCTGTAGCAGTCTTTATGCCGCGAAAGACCGCTTTCAGTTTTTTATTCATTGAATCACTCATTTTCCTCACCCTTCTCAAACTGTGGTGGCCAGGCGAGTTTGCCCAGTGCCCGTTCCTGGTTTGTGCGATAGTACGGATATTTTTCCCGGTACTTTTTGTAACCATTGGCCATGTCTTTGTCAATCAAAGTCCAGAGATGGGTGACGGCAATAAAAATTGCCTCAGGCCTTGGCATGCACCCAGCAATCCATCCATCTATGGGAATGTACTTGTCAAGGTGCTTTATCGTATTGTACGAATCCCAGTACATGCCGCCGTTTATGGGGCAGGATCCAAAACCGACCGTATATTTGGGTTCAGGCATTAGTTCGTACGTTCTGATGATCGCCTTGAGCGTTTTTAGAGATACGTATCCGGTAATCAGGAATAAGTTTGCCTGCCTCGGCGTCGCTACCGGGATCACGCCGAATCGTTCTGCATCCCATCTGCTGGTGATGACCGGCGGCACTTCGATGATTCCACAGCCAGTGCAAAAATAGATTGCCCATAAGGAATACTTGTTACCCATCTTTTGTGGTTGCTTCAGCCACTTTGTCAGTACATTTCTGTCCATATCAACCCCATATATATGCGATGACCAATCCGGCCAAGGCAATAATAGTTGGCCAGGTCCAGTTAAAGCGAATTGCCTGTTCTATTCTCAATCGTGGAAACACCGCGTTAATGAAGACTCCGAGGATGAATACGATCAGCATCTTGAGCAAGAATGTAAATGGCTCACCCGCACCACCGAGGAACAGGTTGACAAATAGCGCAATAACGATGAAACGGCGAAAGGCGTGTTCAATGTAGTAGAGTGCTAAGAACTTTCCGCTGTATTCGACTTTTAGCCCTGAAGCTATTTCCTGGGCGGCTTCGGCTATTTCGAATGGTCTGATTCCGAGCATTGCCGGCAGGATGAGAAAATAGCTGATACCAGCTAACGGGAGAGCAATAATACCCCAGCTCGATGCCCTTTGCAGTTGAACGAGGTTGACGAGGGAGATGGTTCGGTAGTGGAACATGAGGGTGAGAACGATCAAAAGGAAAGGCACTTCATAACTCAAGGCGAGGAGCATTTTGCGAGAGACGCCGATACTGATGTTCGGATTTGCGCCACTGCCGCCAGACAGTGCAATGCCCATCGGCGCAATGAGCATGAGGTAGAGAACGACAAGCAATCCACCAGCAACATTAAGCGGGCATATGTTGCCGATTGGAACAAAAAATAACGTTACGACACTACCAGCTAATGATAAAAGTAGTCCCAGTTCGAACACGACTCCATGGGAAACACTTTTTTGCAGGAAGAGCTTTATGATATCGATTACTGGTTGGGTCAAGGGAGGACCATAGCGCCAATGTATTCGGGCGGTCATGACCCTGAATAACCCCATGAAGAATATTCCGACAACTAAGCCAATAAGCGGTGAAAGGATGTACGCGGCGATACTCATGGGTTACCACGGCCTCCATATGAGCTGTATGCCAATGAGTACAGCAAGAAATAATACGATGTAGACGGCATAGTGACCGACGTTTCCGGTGTAGATACGCCTGATTATTTCAGCGAGTCTTTCGTTGGTTTTGCCTATCCAGATGTAGAACTCGTCTATGCTATCCTTCAGCCACGGCCCAATCATCCTGTAGAACGGGTTATAGAAATCTACGGTGTAGTGGTACTTGCCTTCGGGGATATATGAACCTGCCGCATACGAGTCATCTTGGGCTATCATACGCGACTGCGCGCCGGCGCGGAAAATAAAGTAGACGATGAATAGCAACACAAAAATCGCAGCAAAGATATTGATGGTGTTCAAGGTGCCGGTTGTCGAAGCAATACCCCACAGATTGATGCCCAGAGATTCAAAGCCGAGAGAGATGCCAATGGTGTTTATGACATGCAGGGGGAGACCGGGGAACACGCCGAACACAATGGTGACCGCGCCGAGAATCACCATTGGCAGCTGCATGCTGAACGGCGCACGCCTCATACTTTTGTGCGTTTCAGATATCTGCCCGAGAAAGATATTGTGAATAAGTTTGTAGATTGCGAGGAAACTCCCCCACGTCCCGAGCAGCGCGGCAAATGCGAGAAAAGGAGAGCCGTTGAGAATGAGCGTTTTATAGAGTAACCACTTGGAGACAAAACCGTTGGTGAGGGGAATGCCGATCAAGCCGCATGCGCCAATCAGAGTAGCAACAAAGGTAACCGGCATTCTATTCGCCAGTCCACCCAATGAGTTGAGATCCCTGATACCGTTGGTTCGGAATTCAACTGCTCCGACCGCAAGAAAGAGAAGCGCTTTGAAAATCGCATGGTTGAAAAAATGGAATATACCACCAGCTACTCCGAGACTCGTACCAAAGGCGATCCCCAGAATAATGTAGCCGCATTGACCAATACTGGACCAGGCAAGCAGCCTTTTGGCATCGTCTTGAAGAACTGCAGTGAAATTAGGGATGACAATTGTAATTGCTGCGATTATGCACAGAATGTAATGAAAACTCAATCTTCCTTGTCCAAGATAGAGGAATGCGCGCCAGCCGAGCAGCACGTAGAATATCGTGAGAAAGCCGAAAGTGCCCATTTTTGCGAGCATTCCAGAAAGCACGGCAGTGAAGGGACTGGGCGATTCAGTGTAGGCCGCGGGTACCCAGACGTGCAAAGGCATGATACCGTTTTTTATGCCAAAGGCGATAGAGAACATAATGAGGATAAAAACTAGGTAACCATGCGGCGCGTCCGCCATGACAACAGCAAGCTGTGCAATATCCAGTGTTCCAAAGCGTGCCTGTAGTGAAAGAATTCCTACCAGCATACATAACGAGCCAGCAAGAGATATAACAATGTACTTTAACCCGGCGGCGAGTGCTGCACCTCGATTGTAGCTTACCAACACAAAAATACTCCAGGACATTATTTCCCAGAAAATATAGAATGAGATCAGATCACCGGATAGGACGATACCCAACATGCTGGCGTTTACCAGGAGCATCATCATGTAGTAGAGATCGAGTTTGGATTTATCTTTCACGTAACTCAGAGAGAAGAGTATTGAGAGGGTGCCAAGGACGGTTATCGTAATAGCAAAGAACCAGGAAAGAGTATTGATACTGAGAATGAGTGAATACTCGAAGAATGTGAAGTATACAATGTCTTTCTCGAAACCATACAGCCCTGCAACCATGCATACCAGTACTGAAGAAACTAATACAGCAAAGCCATTGCGAAGCGTCTGCGAGACCTTGCCCAGGAAGTAGGTCAGAAACGCGCCGCCAAAGGCAACCAAGAGCACGCTACTAAATATGCTATGGGGATAGAACACTTCTGATGTATGCTCCTCTATCCAGCAACATGCGAGCAGCAGAGTTAAGAATTTTGCTGAGCACCTCTGGATATATACCGAGGCCGACGATAAACACCACAAAAATACATATCGGAATCAGTACTGCCGGAGAGGTGCCACCTAGTGATTGCTTGCTGTGCTGGCTGCTATTCTTAAAATAGAGAATCTGAATCACCCTGAGAAAGTAAGCACATTCAATGACCGTCGCGAGCAAAACGAATCCAAGAAGAATGGTGAGCAAAAGGTCATTTTGCGCGAGCGTGGCTTTGACAATAATGAATTTCGATGCAAACCCGACAAAGGGGGGAAATCCGATAAGGGAAAATACACCAATCGTAGCCGCAATCGAAACGACAGGCATCTTTTTTCCCATACCGGCAAGAGAGTCTATCTCCATTGAACCAGAGCGATAGATCATGTACCCGACGGCAAGAAAGAGCAGTGCCTTTGCCAATGCATGGGCAGTAATCTGAAACAGCGCACCTTCAATCCCCATCGTGCTGGCGAGGCCAACCGCGAAAATAATGAGACCGATTTGCCCGGTCGATGAATAGGCGAGCATGCGCTTTATATTATTCTGCCGGAAAGCGGCCAATTCGCCGACGAGCAGGGTAAGCAATCCCAGAAACAGGATAAAATGGAGCAGGCTGTGTGCGCCGAACAAGATAAAGATAACTCTAATAATTGCGTATACCCCTGTCTTTATGGCAATACCAGAGAGGATCGCCGAGATCGAGGAAGGCGCTGAAGAGTGCGCATCGGGTAGCCACGCATTCAAGGGGAGTATTGCCGCTTCGACCCCAAACCCCGTGAGCAGGAACGCCAGTGGTACAAACATAGAGAGCAGTGTTGTCGAGTGAATCTGCTGGGCAATGTGTGCCATATTCAGGGTACCGAAACGTCCGTAGAGGAGGGCAATGCCGATGAGGATCAGTCCCGAGCCAACCGTCCCCTGGATCAAGTATTTTGTAGCCGCTTCAATACCTGGTTTGTCTCCATTGTAGGCAACCAGGGCATACGATGAAATGCAGAGAATTTCAAAGAACACGAATAGATTGAAGATATCACCGGTAAGAACGATTCCGGATGCGCCTACCAAAAGTAGTAAATAGAGCATGTGATAATTCTGGGTTGCGCCTTTTTTGATATAGTGGGTAGCGTATATGGAAATCATCAATCCGACCAAGCTGATGAGCGCGACGAGAAATGCTGCCAGTGTATCAACCATGAGATTAATGCCGAAGGGCACGGGAAATCCACCTAGCTTGATGATAATCGGTGCCTTCATTACTTGAGGAATAAGGGCGATCGCAATCACGAGATTGAAAATCATTCCTAGAATCGGGATGTATTTTACCATTCGCTTTGATATGAAGCCGCACAAGGGTATCGCAAACGTTAGACCCAAGGGTATGACGATGAGCAGTACCGGGTTTACCATTTTAGTTCTCTAATCTTCTGCATGTCCAGTGTACCGTAATGACGGTATAATCTGATCGCCAGTGAAAGGGCAAGTGCGAGGGTTGCGACACCAATCACGATTGCCGTGAGAACGAGCGCCTGAGGGACCGGGTCAACCATCAGGGACGCATCTATTCCGGCTTCTGAGAAAATAGGCGCAGTACCGCCTCGGACATAACCGGCACATATAAGTAGTATGAAAATTCCCGTTTCAAATAAATCGAGTCCGATAATAATCTTGATGAGATTTCTCTTGGTCAATACGATATACAGTCCAATGATTATTAGTCCAATTGCCCCTATATAGTAAATCATGGTTCCTTTGTTAGATCATCGAGAACGCCGGTAAGCTCGGTGCCGACCTTGAAACCAATTGCAACATAGATAATTGGGATGATACCGGCGCTGAACAAATTGTTCGGTAATCCTTTGGGCAAGTAGTTAGCGAGGAAGTAACCACTGTACAACAGGCCAAGCAAACCAACTACTACGAAGACTAACCCACTGATAGATTCGGTGATTTTGAAAGCATTCTTGTTGATTCCGCCCCATTTCCAACATCCGAGGATGGTGAGCAGAAAACCAGAGGCTATGATCGCTCCTCCCTGAAATCCGCCGCCCGGCGTCAAATGACCATGGATAAAAATGTAGGTTCCGAAGAGCAGAATGAGCGGGAACAAAAACCTGCACCCGGTGTAGAGGATCAAACTGCTCCTCCGACCTTCTTTTCTTTGTCGTTTTTCCGCCCGATGGAGTACTGCAGATAGTCCAATCGCCGCGAGAAAGAGAACAGTTACTTCACCAAGGGTGTCAAACCCACGATAGTTCACGACCACCGAGGTAACGATATTCGTGGCTCCGGTCTCTTTAACTCCATTGTCGAGGTAGTATTGCCGCACTTGACTCTGTGAGATTCCAAATGGTATTGCGTCTAAACAAAAAGCAACACCGATCAGAACGATTGTTAGCAGAACGAGACTAATTATTCTTCTCATCATCCTCATGCCTTTTTGTTTTCTTGAGTGCGATGACAAATATCGCTACCGTGAGTGCGGCACCTATTGAAGCTTCGGCCATGGCAACATCTGGCGCGTGCAGGAGAAAGAACAGGATTGCTGCAATGAAACTGACAAAACCGGCAGCAATCACGGCATTCAGCAAATTCTTAAAAGTTCCCGCACTAATTGCCGCAACCAACATCACCACGACGAGAATTATCTCAAGAATCATTTTGTTCTTCTTTGCAAAAATCTTCTGATTGATTGACTTTTGTTTTTTCGCAGAGAGAAACACCAGAGAGACAGGAAGCACGACCGAGGGCGTGACTGGATATTGGGTTGGTTAATAAGACAAATACAGCAATGACGAGAGTTATCCAGAACCAAGCAGGTTCAAGTAGGCCTACGCCGATTATCGTGCAAAATGCCCCTAGGGTCGTACATTTAGTGCCCGCCTGCAGTCGATTGTAAACGTCTGGCATCCGGTATACACCGAGCGAACCCAAGAATAAGAATAAGACTCCAAACCCAGTTACAAACCAGCCAATGATCACAGAGTTCCTCCTTCAAGGTACCTGGCAATGGCTACTGACCCGACGAATGTCAGCACCGCGTAGACCAGCGAAACATCAAGGTATACCTGCCGGTGGAGTGTGAATCCGATCAAGACTAAAAGTGCAGTGGTAACCGTTACCGCAGTATCGAGGGCAACTGCCCGGTCAGGAGCCGTCGGTCCCTTGAGCATTCTTAAAAAGCAGAGTAGCACCCCGATTCCGATAATCGCCAGATAGATAGTTCCGATCATTGAAATATCACCCGTAGATACCGTTCAAATTTCTCAACAATGATATCGGTTGTTTTCTCAACGTCAGTTGCCTTGACGTCAATCCAGTGAATAAGCATTCTATCTTCTTGAATGTCGAGGGTAAATGTTCCCGGTGTAAGCGTAATGGAGTTGGCGAGCACGGTCTTGGCGATATCTGATTTAAGTTTTGTCTTTACAATAACGACACCGGGATTTATCGGGAGTGAGGGTCGTATGACGCGCAGGGCAACGTCAAAATTCGCCTTGACTATTTCGAAAAAGAGAACTGCGATATACCATACAAAATATATGAAGCGTTTCGGATTTATCGGAGGAAAGCCGAGTCGGAGATAGAACTCACTGGTGAAGAGGGCAATGAAAAAGGCCACGATCAGTCCAGTCCAGAGTTCTTGATAGTGGAATGTTGCCGTAAGCAGAAGCCATAAAATAACCAAGAAAAAAAATAGCCAAAGAAAGCTCTTGAGTCTATTCTGCCACGTGATTTCTGCCGTCGTACTCTCTCCTCTCTGCTGTTATATTGTGCTCAGGATGTGCTAATTACCCTCTTCTACTTCGTTTGAAACCATTATAGGGACAATACCCCATTTGTCAAGAGGACATTTTCAGGGAAAATGGCGATGATTGTGAGAGGTTTGACCCGCCCCTGTTTCTACGGTCCGGGTCGATCCCCGGGTGGCATTGGGCGTTTTTCCAGCACTTCGAACAGCTTATCGCGCTGTTCCTGGGTAAGTACCTTTCGTTAATCGTTGGCAGATAATTGCACAGAGCTTGCGTGTATAATACCCTCGATTTATCAAGAGAAATCTTAGACTCATAGTACTGAGGGTTGTTTTGGAGTGCCAGTTCAATGCTTTGATCCAGTGAGAGCGAATCAATGTGCGTGAGCAATAGCAGTACTATCAATTTCGTCTCCTTTGTTCTTTTAGACGTATGCACCAGCTAAAAACTTGCGGTTGAGAATACAAGAAATGAGTCAGTACAGAAAAGGAACTATTCTCCTATGCAGCAGGGTTTAGGAAAAAGGATATTGGATACAATAGATATTTTTGTGGGATCTGACCATCCCCTTGTTGTAGCCATTGGCCATAAGGGATCTATCCTTTTTTTGGATTAGCTAATCATTTTCCAAAATCGTTCAATTGCTGAGAATATCCGCTCTCGTAATTCCGCAATGCGTTCTTTATCGACGTGCAATCGTTCGGCATCAAAATAGGGATCTGTTAGATACAGTTTGCGGTTGAGCTCTATCTGTATCCAGGGTACGCCGCTCGCACGGTAGTGATACCAGCTTGTATAACCACCAGTAAATGGATTGTTTACTGTAACATTACCCTTGGTGGTAAACACATGTTTAAATGACTCGGCAAGTGCTTGTATCCATTCGCGGTGGCATGTTATTGAAGACTTCTTTTTTGCAGGTGCACCTCTTTCATCGCCACCATTGCTCAGGCACACCAGTGGTCGTGCCTGACCCGGATTTGTGTCAATCGATGGAGCACATTCGAGCATGGCATGACAATCAAACGCCAGTCGTATCTGACTCGATTTTAGTAGAGCTGTAATTTTCTCATGGTAAGGAAAGTAGTAGTTCTTCAGCAAAGTATGCACTACGTCATTCCCCGGAAAGAAACCCTCTTTATATACTGGTTTTCCTTGCAGGGTGACTGTTTTGATCACTCCGTCCGGATTGTCAGGTGGCTGGTCATCCGGTGCTCGGTTGACATCAAGAATTGCGCGCGCAATGGGCATCGCAACAAGAGCGGCGACTCTATCTTTAAAATCGTAAAGATCTTGAGCCAAAGTATCGCCGTCATAGAATACATCTTCCTGAGTTATGTTGACATTATCCGCGACTTCTGGTGGTATTCCGTCACCGCCGTGGGGGATTGAAATCAAAAAGGGGAATGGGGTCAAATCTCAACTTTGAACAAAACTTGATGAGTCGTTATTAGGATAAATGGTGGCACTATACGAATTTGATTTCCAGAATTTTCTATCATTTTTGTGGAGAATAACGAGTAATAAATGGAAGAGTAACTTCTATGTTCAAAGTTGAGATTTGACCCCACATGTCAGTATCCTCCCGCAATACCGTCTCTTCGTTTTTCAGCGACGCCCTGAAAGCCGGAGCCACTTTGTTTCTTAAGAACTGCATGAATTGCGCCGAGGTAGAATGAAAAACTTGGCCTTTTGTCAATACGGTAACCTTTCTCCTGAAAGAGATCAACCAATTCTAATGGGAACCTTTCTGCTTCTAAACTCACCCGTCCGCCCAGTGAACAGTGCAGGCGTGGCGCTATCATCGCTTCACTGATTGGTTGATGTTCATCAATGACATGGAGAAGAAATTGCGTGATCGATGAGAAGATGCGCTCGCTTCCCGGACTGCCGACCGACATCCAGATGTCATTACCATTGTAAATGAGTGTTGGGGCAACTGTCGCCCACGGTACTGCGTTGGGACGGAGATAAAATGGGTGCGCAATATGTTTGTATTCAAAGTCGATCATGTAGTTATTGTAAAGAAACCCTAATCCAGCAGCCGCGGCTTTGCTGCCGTACGCCTTTTCAATCGACTGGGTTAAGCTCACTGCCATCCCGTTCTTATCTATGACCGACAGGTGTGTTGTTTCACCGGAAACCTCATCCTCGGTTTCGCGTATCGGCATATGAAATGGCGCAGCACGGGTGATTTCAGCAATGCACTGGTGTGCGTACTTTCTACTCAACATTTCTTTTTCTGTGACCTGAGGATAGAAATTCGGGTCAAATGGCCGGTCTGAGCGTTCTAAGAGAGACTTTCTGAAAATCTCGACCAAGAGTAATGCCCGGTTTGTCTCATCGCGGTGAAGGTGTTTCGGACTGATTGAATTTGCCATCATGAGCGTGAACAGGAGTGTTCTACCCGCACATGGTGGCGGCATACTATAGACGGTCAGATTTCTAAATCTTCGGCGTAGCGGCTTACGCAGTATTGGCCATGGTATGAGCGCAAGGTCGTCATAACGCAGCAGCCCACCATTTTCTCTCATATCAGCATCGATTTGTTTTGCTGTGCCCCCGATATAGAACTCCTCGACACCTTTATGCGCAAGTTTCTTCAGCAATGTGGCTAAATCAGTTTGACAGAATATTGTACCCGGTTCATACGGTTGTCCATTATTGAAATAATATTTCTTTCCTGACTGAGAGACGACTTTTTCGAAGTTCTGCTCTTCTCTTTTTTGAAGGCTGTGCTGCAATGGAGTTATTTTGTACCCTTCATCAGCAATCTGAATCGCAGGTTGCACTATTGTTTTCCAGGGTAGATTTCCGTAGTGCTGATTCACATACGAGAGGGTAGCGGGTGTACTTGGTACTGTTGTCGCCCGATAACCACACCTGCGATCATTCTTATAGATAGCGCTGACATGCGCGAGTGATGGCGCTCTCGATGATCCGTCAATTGCCAAAACTTTTTTACCTGTGCCAATGAGCAGCATGGTTTGCCCACCCAGACCACTGGCGTGCGGCTCGCAGACACCGAGCGCCAGTGCCGCAGCACAGGCAGCGTCGACGGCGTTTCCTCCCTTTTTGAGCATTTGTACACCCGCCTGAGTGGCATCAGGAAAGGCAGTGGCAACCATGCCATTCATCGCCTCTGCGCATGTGCCGTCTTTTGTCGACTGGAACCTTGATTCGATGTCCCTAAAATTCATGTGTGCTTTTCTTGAGTTAGCGTGTTCAGCAGCATAGCGAGCAGGATTGCTCTATCCAAAAGGCTATGACGTAAGATGAATTCTTCGTCGTCATGGGGTGCCTGTCCAACTGGGCCAAGGCCATCGATGTGAGGCTTCGTCGATTCTATGAAACAAATATCTGAAGAACTCCACCGGTGTTCTTCGTTTGCTCTGATGTCCAACTTCTGGCAGATGTCTTTTATCAACATATAGAGATGCTCTGCTTCTTGTGTACGTGTCATTGGCGGACGCCGCATACTCCCACTGACCTGGAAACGACAGTGAGGGCATTTTGCCTTTTTTACAGTGTGCCGGATTTTTTCATCGATTATTTCAGCGTGATATGTATCATTGAACCGAACACTCAACGACGCTTCTCCGTGTGCATACAGTGTGCTGACACCTGACTTCATGGTAACATCCCTCAGTGTTACGAGGACGTTATCAGCCCTGCTTGAGAGTTTGGTGAGCGCAGCGAGCAAACTGTTGAAGTGTGCGTTCGCCTGAGCAACATCTTCAGCAGACTGTGCGTTTTCAAGATTCATCTGGCAGTTGTATACTGCCGCGCCTGAACGCGAGGTGATGACTGAGCCATCAGGTGATGCACCGCTCAAGCCGATCACAATCTTCGCTTTTTTGAACGTACTTTCAAGTATGCTTTGGGTGATTCTGTTCTGTAGTGTTGTGTCCGTTGTCAAAAGGATACCGATTTTCATCTTGCGCAGCAAGCGGGCAAAACGTAATGCGCGCAGGGCAGCGATCATGACTGCTAAACCGCCTTTACTGTTCCAGATAGCAGTTCCGTAGAGTTTGTGTGGTGTTTCACGGTAGTGGATGTGTTTTGTGAATGGCGTAGAACTGTCAAGGTGACTCAGCAGCATAATGTCTGGTTCACTGCCTGTGTTGTTGAATAAGAGGACATTGCCGATCTCAACTTGAGGAATGAGTTGGAGTTCAAAGCCCAGTTGCTTAAGCCATTTCTGCACGAGCGTACCCAGGGTATTCACACCATCGACATTTCGTACATAGGAGTTGATGTTGACCATATGCGCTAATAATTTTTCGGTTTTGTCAGCGTTGCTTCTCAAAAACCCGCGCAGACGTACGCTGAGAGGCGTCTTTACTGTTGTCAAGGGAGAAGCACCTCGTACGTGCAGGGTTTCAGAGAAATATCTCACTGCCGCAACATCGAGCATTTTGTTGACCAAAGCTGTGTAATCATATCCCGCCACCTGTGCAGCATACACATAAGAACCAGTCAAGCCAAGACTCGCCATCGAGTTTATTTCCAGAATATAAACATTATCATCTTTGTCGGTTCGAATATCTATCCGCGCAAAATCCTTGAGCCCAAGTGTGGTAAAGGCTTGCTTACTCAACGCAACCATGTACGCCGCTCGTTCTAGTGGAACTTGTGCCGGGCATATTTTTCGGCGCGGGTTGTATAACTTGTCGGATGCAGTTTGTACGGCTCCTGGGTCACCACCCAGATCGATTTCAACAATCGGGAACGCTTCAGGGTCACTATTGCCCAGCAGTCCGACACAGAATTCGCGACCGTAGATAAACTGCTCGACGAGTGCTTGTTGCTGAAACTCAGAGACTATGTGCTTGACTGCTGCACGTAATTCGTCGGCATTTTGTACTACCTTCAGACCATAGGATACTGCTTCCATCTTCGGTTTTACAACAGCCGGATACTGGACATCACTCATATCGCTCTTATCATCTGAGAAAACCCAGAACTGTGGTGTTTGGATATTGTACCGCTGCAAGAAGACTTTGGTAATAACCTTGTCGAGTGCCAGTGCATGCCCTGCCGGACCAGAACCAACATAGGGAATGCCGAGCATTTCCAGCATTGCTGGCAAGTGTGTATACCGGCTCTCACCTTGAATGCCGTATGCCATGTTGAAAACCATGCCAATACGTTCACCTTCGATGACCTTAGGCATGAATTCTTGCAGGCTCTCGATGACGTGCATGTTGCCATCAATAATCCGAACGTTGTGGCCACCGTGTTCCAGTGCTTCGGCGACTTTCTTGACCGTATTGACATTATATCGTTCTTTGTTCTGTAGTCCAAATTCATTGATCACGCCAGTGAGGTCTTTGTTATAGATTATTGCTACCTTCATCAAACAAGTCAGATTATTTATTGTCTATGCTGCTAATTCCTCGCTTATGCCGTGCTCGGCGTATTCAAAATATAGCACAAAAGCGTCTTGCAGAGCCCCACAGATAGGACATATCCAATCACCAGGCAGATTTGAAAATGGCGTTCCGGCATTGATATCGTTATCCGGGTCACCCATGTATGGATTATACACATATTCACACACTGTGCAAATCCACAAATCAAGCTTGCTCATAACAAGCCTCCCTCTTGAACTGCGAAATTCTAGTGTCAGAATACATCGTGTCAAGGGGTAATAAACAGGGAGTTGGATACAGGAAACAGGAAGCAACGGACGGGAACTGACCCCAGCGTCGCACGGGGAGACAAGGTGACCGGGTGACACGGAGACTGAGCACTATCCCTCTCACCTTTCGTCTATCAACTCTCAACTGTTTTGTCCGCATTGACACTGTAGCAATTTTCACTACAATTACCCATAGCAAGATGTAACGCACATCTGCAATAAAAACAACATATACAGCACTGGAAAGGGGGTAGATATGGCAGGAAAGGTATGGGGAGTTATTTCAGCAAGACACAGTTTGTTGCGATTGGTTAGTGTCATGGTAATGCTTGGATTCGTTGCTTCCTTGTTCGCAGTCATCACGTTCGAAAGAACCTATGGTGGTACTAATAGTGACGAGGGTCTTGAAGTGGAGCAGACTTCAGACCAAGGGTATATCATTGCCGGAAGTACACGGTCTTTTGGTGCAGGTGAATATGATGTTTATCTGATCAAAACCGATTCTTTGGGAGATACCTTGTGGACCAAAGTGTATGGTGGCACGGACTGGGATAAAGCCCAGTCGGTTCAGCAAACTCAGGATGGAGGTTATATCATTGGCGGATGGACGCAATCTTTTGGCAACGGTGTTTCTGATGCCTATCTTATCAAAACTAATGCTTCTGGTGACATAGTATGGACGAGGACTTATGGCGGCACGGACGGTGACGATGGCCAGTGTGTGCGGCAAACATCAGATAGCGGTTACATTTTCGTCGGTAGAACAAACTCCTCTGGCGCCGGTGACTTTGACGTCTATCTGGTTAAGACCGATGTTTCAGGTGACTCGATGTGGGCAAAGACGTTTGGCAGTGCGTACATTGACTTTGCCGTTTGTGTGCAACAGACTTCTGACGAAGGTTATATTATCGTTGGTATGAATGGTTCACTTGCCGGTGGTGATGTCTATCTGATAAAAACAGACTCCCTTGGTGATTCACTCTGGACTCGTGTCTACGGTGGTGGTAATTCTGACCGTGGTTATTTTGTAAATCTAACACAGGATGGGGGATACATCATTACCGGCGAGACAAGCTCCTACGGTGCGGGTGGAAGTGATGTCTACCTTATCAAAACAGATGCTTCAGGTGATACGACATGGACGAGGACGTACGGTGGCTCTGGCTCTGAAGCGGGTGTTTCGGTTCAACAGACCCAGGATGGCGGGTATATCATTGCTGGTCGGACACAGTCATATGGTGCAGGTGAACTCGATGCGTATTTGATCAAAACCGATTCCTCAGGCGATACCATGTGGACGCGGACATATGGCGGTGCTTCGTATGATTGGGGTTTTTCTGCTCAACAGACTTTGGATGACGGATACATCATGGCTGGCTACACACAATCATTTGGTGCAGGCTCTTATGATTTCTACTTGATAAAGACTGACCAGAATGGCAACGTAGGTGTTGAGGAGGAAAGTCAGAAGGCTGTTGACAGGAGCGTCAGTGCGACAATTGTCAGTGGTCCCTTGCTGCTCCCTGAAGACAAGATGTGCAGAGTGTTTGATGTTAGTGGTCGGCTAGTAACACCAGACTTGATTATGCCGGGGGTGTATTTCCTGGAGATTGAAGGAGAAATTACACAGAAAATCGTTAAGATAAGGTAATAAAGCGTATCCAAGTATCGAAGTATCTGGGTGCCGGAGTGTAAGGCTATCAGTGTATCCAGCTTCCTAACCCTTGCCCATAAACCATTTAGTACAGATTACACTATCCCCTCTCATCTATCATCTCTCAACTGTCTTTTAGACTATGCTAAACTTTTCTCTATTTTCTTCAGTATCTTCGTAAATACGCCATTCAGCGACAAGGTCGTTTTCAATCTTTGCCGTCCAGATTGCAGGGTCGTACGTGTTCCGGGATTCGACCCGGTTGAACGTGTTCTTGTAGTCAGGAAAGCTTGCAAAAAAATCCATCCAGCCTTTGGTCATCGACTCTTTCCCTTTGTCGACCTGGTTTGCGCGGTCAATGAACGTGTGGTTAGCGGTCATGAGATTCGACAGTCCTCTGACATCGTGTCCGTTGATGTATTCGTTAAATTGCAGTGCAGTGAGTTTTGGATCTTTTCTATTCACACGGCCTCTATGACAATAATAGTAAGAACAAGACAGTTTTCAACCTTTTTAATAAACCTGCCCAGCTCAGTGTACCAACTGCTATTCCGCCACTCTGGCATTCTGGTGATTACCAGAATACCAGAGTGGTACGACGTGTGTTCTGTACACTGCAGCACAGCGAGGCGCAATGGCGCATAGAGAGCCTATCAATGGTCCATGTACGTGAATAGAGCGTTCGCGACGATGATATGGCCCTGTGAATTCCAGTGAACGTCGTTTTTGATAAAGTATCGCGCGACTACAGCACCAGGGTCAGCGCCGTTAATAAAAAGAGGAAACAGATTGATGAATGCAATACCATTTTGCCTGCAAAATTCTTGCCAGAACGTAACCTGTATACTTTCACAATCGTTGTAGAATATTTGATGAGGCCAAGAGTATACTACGAGGGTCATTTTTACATTATTGTTCTTGCACAAAGTCGCTAACTTCGACATGTTCATGCGCGCGAGTGGCAGTCCCTTCTCAACACACAATTTAAAGCTACTCTCATCGACTGTCCAATAGGGCACTGCATGTGTATCGATTTTTCTCACTGCGGCCGTGTGTTCATTACCTGTCGGTGCAAGGCTCGGCTCAAGACCATCCACGCGTGCTTCATTTTTGCCAGGCGCCTTCTGGAACATGCGGTTCAATGAGTAGTAGATATACGATGTGTTTTTCAGGTACTTGTCAACGCGGTACGTGATATCGTCAATGATATTATACTCTTTTGGCTCAAATTCCTCGTAGAAGATTTCGTCAAACACATCACAGATGTCGATGAACACAAATAATTCATCAAAGCGTAGTCCGATATTCTCAACGAGATACTTTATCTTCAAGTAGTACAGTTTTGGACTGTAGCTGACCACCGCTGCATTCAGAATTTCGGTTTTGTTTTTGCTAATTCTGCTGTTTAGTATGCTAACAAAACTCTTAGCATAGTCAAGCCCTAAGGATTCCACAAACGAATCTCCGATAAGGACTATTCTTCTTTTGTTAGATTTCAGTGGTACATTTCGTATGTACTCGTCCCGGAACCCGAGTGAATTGGTCACTACAGAATAGAAAATTCGATTACCCCATTTGCCGGTACACTGTTTATTCGGCAAAAGGCCGTGATGATAAAAGTGATGAGGGCACCGGAAAACATTGAAATTTCTCGGGATGAAAACGCTTCCAATGACAAGATCGGTGATGAGTATGAGGAGCACGACTGCGAGGAGTATTGTTTTTCTGGGGTTTCTTTCAAATATGTTCGATGGCCGCGTGCCTGTCCTTGAGGTTCCCCTTTTCCGCATTTTTCCACTCTCCTGTGGGTGCTAAGCTCTTAATTATGCCTGCCGTTAGCCGCAGGCGCAAGGGGGAAAATGAGGAGGAAGTAGATTCTACGACAGAGCGACAATGTGACTGTCCTTTTTTGCAATCACCATAATCATTCTGTTTTAGCACAGATCGATTGCGCAGTAATGATTAAGTCTAATAATAATCCTTGACAGGTCATTTAGGGTATTTATTATGATGTAGCAGGATATATCATTCTTTAATCTACAGTAGTTCAAGCACGTCTCTAGTGTGTCGTCGCTTATAGCACCTGCATAAGCGCGCGAAGAGGAGGAAAACATGCAAAGAGTATTTGTTGTGACCACAGTGTTTCTACTATGTTTGTCCGTTTTGGCAATCGCATCGGACCAAAATACAGGGCCGAACCAGAAAACCGACATCAATAGTACGATGTCCGAAGACTGGTTTAGCAATGCTGAGGAGCAGATACGTGCAGATGAGTATAGACCATCGATACAGTCTGCAGACAACAAGGGTAACCGATTTCCGAAACCGTGTTTCCATTTTGCCAATCGCGCACAGAATCTTCGTGTCTATTTTGATGAAAACGGCATAGAACTGATGCCGCGCGTTATGGACGGTGGGCAGTCATGGAATATAGATCTATATTTTCTCTCAGTTCATAGTATTGAACCAGCGATCATTGGTAACACGGTTATATATCGACACGAAGATGTGATTCTAGAATATGCCAATTCTCTGGCAGGTATTGAGCAGGATATTACCGTACTGAAAAAACCGCAGGCACATGGTAATCTCATACTCAATGCGAAAATTGAAATGCAAGGTTTACAATATTCTCACCATGCTGATGGTTGTCTGGAATTTTCACATGAGGAAGGCGAAGTCACATACCGTATTCTCACGGTAGAAGATGCGCACAACAAAGTGCTGAGGAGTTCTACTAACTACGATGATTTCGGAAATCTCTCTGTGTCTATTGCCGACAATAATGCCGTTTATCCGATTCACACAACTATGCTTGTCTCATCCGGTACCGAGCTGACTGAGAGAGGGATGTATTCTAACAATGGCAGACTAGGATTGAGACAAACTCCTAGTCCTGATTGGGCTGCAGAATCAGACCAGCAAGATGCAGACTTTGGCTTTTCTGTATCAACCGCTGGCGATGTAAATGGTGACGGCTATTCAGATGTAATTGTTGGTGCTCCTTATTATGATAATGGCCAATCAAATGAAGGTCGTGCGTATGTGTATCATGGTAGTGCTTCCGGGTTATCGCAAACTGCAGATTGGATTGTGGAATCGGATCAGGCAAATGCATATTTCGGTTGGTCTGTTTCAACCGCAGGTGATGTGAATGGTGATAGCTATTCAGATGTGATCATTGGGGCTACTCATTTTGATAATGGTCAGCTCAATGAGGGGCGTGCTTTTGTATATCATGGTAGTTTATCAGGGCTATCACTAACCGCAGATTGGACTGCGGAAGCAGACCAAGAAAACGCGAACTTTGGCTACTCAGTTTCTGAGGCAGGTGATGTGAATGGTGATGGCTATTCGGATGTGATTATCGGGGCTCGATCTTTTGATGGCAGCCAGTCCAATGAAGGTCGTGCCTATGTCTATCATGGCAGTACTTCAGGACTATCTCAAACTGCTGACTGGACGGCAGAATCAGACCAGGACGGTGCAAATTTCGGTAGTTCTGTGGCTTCGGCTGGTGATGTGAACGGCGACGGCTATGCCGACGTGATCATAGGAGCGACTCATTTTGATAATGGTCAATCCAGTGAGGGTTGTGCATACGTGTTTCATGGTAGTGCTTCAGGTTTATTGCAAACTGCTGATTGGACTGCCGAATCGGATCAGGACGGTGCCTATTTTGGACGTTCTGTATCGACCGCAGGCGATGTGAATGGCGATGATTATGCAGATGTTATTGTCGGAGCCTGGTTGTACGATAATGGCCAAATCGATGAAGGCCGTGCTTTTGTGTATTATGGCAGTGTTTCAGGCCTATCGCAAACCGCGGATTGGACTACCGAATCAGACCAAGAGGGTGCACACCTTGGTTATGCTGTTGCAACCGCGGGTGATGTGAATGGTGATGGCTATTCTGACGTGATCATAGGCGCTTACCGATATGATGATGGTCAATCAAATGAAGGTTGTGTTTTTCTCTATCATGGTAGTATTTCGGGATTATCGCACAGTGCAGTCTGGTTTGCAGAATCGGATCAAGTAACTGCCTATTTTGGCTATTCTGTAGCAATCGCAGGTGATGTGAACGGTGATGGCTATTCAGATGTAATTGTCGGTGCTCCTGGTTACAGCAATGGTCAAGTGAGTGAAGGTGGTGTTTTTGCGTATTATTCACGTCACAATATTAGGGCGGATAGCTTAATGGAACCATCGCAGGATGTGTATGAAGAATATTCTCAGGTTACACCGAGTGCAGTATTCAGAAATACAGGATTTTTTGATGAAAGTAATATCCCGGTTACCTGTTTGATTAACCAAGCTGCTGCCATAGTGTACGCAAGCCATAAAACAATTGACTTCTTGGCTGCGGGTACTGATACATTAATTGTTTTCGATGATTTCACCGTTGGTATCTGCGGTTCTCACTATGACGCAGTTGCCCTTTCCAGTTTGGCTGAGGATACATTCTTCAGCGACGATACGACTGCTCACAAGAATTTTGCTTCAGGACGCTATTACGACTTCCCGGCACCTGGGTGTATTGCGTGGAAGTACCCGAATGCTGACAGTGGTTTTGTGCCTGCTCCTACAGACCCCAACTGGATTTTGGCGACTCAAACAGAAATTAGTCAGATTTCAGACTTGGATAGTTCGTGGTGGATAACTGCCGGTGCGATTGATACTACACATCAAGACCTCCAGCTATATCTATTTCAGGTCCATGCATCAGATACGCTGATTGAAGAACTGGCAGTTGAGTGGTGGGGTCATCACGGTGACACCTTACAGCCTCATAACAATTGCGTATTGTATTTCTGGAATAACGACAGCGGTGTCTGGTCAGAAAAGGCCAATCGGTGGGAGGCGGATGAGGATGTTCAACTCGCATGTACCGTATCTGTTGATGCAATTAGCACGTTCGTTGGTAGCTGGGGAGATATTTATGTCTGTGCTGGTGCTGACTACACAGTAAAATCCTGTTGTCCCTTACTCTTTACGTTCAACAGTGAAGAAAACGTGTTCGTGGGTGATGTGATTACTGGGTGTGATATTGGCATGTGGCTGGATCGGGTTATGGGCAGTAATCTATATCTGCCGCCAGACTATGATGAATATGTGCACATTGATGGTGGTAGTTTGCAGAAGGTGGATGGTCGTTACCAACTCACGATCAATGAGATGCTTCAGGAGGTAACCTATCTGGATGAGGTGAAGCTATATGTTATTGATCATCCGGTTGCATACGATGTGTACCCGCACGAGGCGCTGGTTTACCCAGGATATCAGGGATTGGCGATTCATACCTCAGACTACCAATTACTCGAAGCCGCGATTGATGAGCATGGGCGTGACGTTCTTCCGACACTTGAAGCAGAAGACCGGGTGTATGTACCCTTTGAGCGGTCTGGGATCACTGGTTTTGCCGTGCCGTTTACCATTACTCTTGACGTTGGTAGATTAGAGAATCCAGAATCAGCCGTGCTTTATTTGTATGGGAGCACGCGTTTCCAGGACTCACGGGAAATTAAACCGGTGAGCGATATTTATCAAGCCAGCAGACAGGGCATGAAGCTGCAGAACCCCAAGGTTGAGGTAATTAATGCTTCAGGCAGATGGCGAAGACTCAAATCCTGTGGTGTACCGCGGGGACATAAGAAGACTGTTACCTACCCACTGTATGATGAGAATGGCAACTCAATCTTCGCGACTAGTGATCATCGACTGCGCATCACCTTTTACACTGAGGTGTACCTTGATCAGGCATGGGTGAGCTGTCATCGGGCGGATGATTATCATGTTGTTGAACTTGAACCTGAGGTTGCAGACCTTCATTACTACGGTTATGCACAGTACAGTTCACCAGATGGTAAATATCCAGGCACTTATGCGTATGACAAGAAAGTTATCCGCGATTATGCAAATGTGGTTGGGTACTATACCAAATATGGTGATGTACGACCACTACTTGACGAGGCAGATAGTCGGTTTGCGATTATGAATCATGGTGATGAGATTGCTTTGGAGTTTGATGTTGAGGACCTTCCTGAGCCTCCTGCGGGCTGGAAGCGGGATTTTATCTTTGCTGCCAAGGGGTTCTACAAGATGGCTCGTCCTGGTCGTGCCTATGCTTATTCAGTTGACCCGCTGCCATTCTACGGAATGCGGGAAGACATGTCAGCCAATGGTGTGGGCTACTATCCGTATGATCCGTCACCTGGTTTGTTTGCTTCACTGATCGGGCGTATCTATGCAAAGATTGTGTGGGATTATCCATTCTCATGCAGTGATGTCATTGCTATGGTAAAAGCGCATCTCGTGGGCAGGACAAAAGATGCCTATCCAGCAGAGCTCACTGCATACTGTCAGGAGTGGAATACACGTCAGGTTGGCGCATACTTTCCGAATTATTATGCAGATGCGCCGCCGCATTGTAATCGAGAACAGGTGCCATTGCATGAGCATGAGGGTGAATGGGCTACACAGCTTGCTTCATTCGGTATCCCGTTTGGTAATCACTCACTGCATAGTAACTATGTACGGTTGTGGCTTGTGACTACAGTGCCGTTGGCAGTTGAAGAGCACAGACGTGATGTTCTGGCGCCGTTTGCCTTTAGTGTGGGTCATCCAAATCCCTTCCGGAGTTCGACCAGAATTAGTTACTCAATACTGTCACAAGTCAAGGTGAAGCTGGCCATTTATGATATTAGTGGTCGTTTAGTGCGTCTTCTTGTAGATGAAGTGCAGCAGCCAGGTTCATACGATATGGTATGGAATGGTGTTGATGATCAGGGCAGAAAATGTGCAGCCGGTGCGTACTTTGTGAAACTCACGGCTGGCGAATTCACCCAAGCCGGGAAAGTGCTGTTGGTGAAGTAAATCTGACTAG
>Ga0111198_1014_pt1 | contig 27764 bp, 27 predicted proteins | sample DeeMarSWOR324_28_FD_80370 | JGI IMG/M metagenome (GOLD analysis project Ga0111198, IMG submission 80370) | candidate division WOR_3 bacterium SM23_60
TCCTACGTTCCCACTTTCCACGAAGATAGGTACTGCTTTTGCTCGGGTGTCAGTTTATCGATTCTAATACCCATTGATTTGAGTTTGAGCCGGGCAATGTTTTGATCTATTCTAAGCGGTAGATTGTATACGCGTTTCTCAAGCCTTGGATTATTGAGAATGTACTCAACCGCCAGTGCCTGGTTAGCAAATGACATATCCATCACCATTGCCGGATGACCTTCGGCTGCGGCCAGATTCACGAGCCGGCCTTGCGCCAGAATATACAATTTCTTGCCATGCCTGAGTCGATGTTCTTCACACGATTCTCGGATGAGCCGCTTTTTTCTGGTGATCTTCTTTAAGCCGGGTTTGTCAATCTCGACATCAAAATGCCCTGAATTTCCAATAATTGCACCATCTTTCATCCGCAGCATATGTTCTTTTCTAATGACATTGATGTCACCGGTTACAGTAATGAACACATCGCCAATTCTTGCGGCGTCAGCCATAGGCATGACCGTATACCCATCCATACGGGCCTCAAGCGCCTTGACCGGATCAACCTCTGTGACAATGACGTGAGCACCCATGCCCTTGGCGCGCAGTGCCAACCCGCGGCCGCACCAGCCGTAGCCGGCAACGACAAAGTTACTGCCGCTGATCAAGATGTTTGTCGCGCGCAAGATACCATCAATGGTCGACTGGCCCGTACCGTATCGGTTATCAAACAGATGTTTGGTAAGTGAATCATTCACGGCAACAATTGGAAACCTGAGCACGTCATCTCGTTCCATTTGCTTAAGCCTGATCACGCCGGTCGTTGTCTCCTCAGTACCACCACGAATGCCTGGCACACGCCGCTTGTGTGCGGTCGAAATAAGATCAGCTCCGTCATCAATCAAAACCTCGGGTTTGCTTTTCAAAACGAAAGAGAGATTACGATAGTATTCTGTGCGTGATTCCCCATGCTGCGCAAAAACGCCAATGCCGTCCACTGCAAGTGCAGCAGCGACGTCATCCTGGGTAGATAGTGGATTTGACGCGGTCAGGTAGACGTGTGCACCAGCGGCTTTCAAGGTTCGCACGAGATTTGCCGTCTCAGTGGTTACGTGAAGGCAGCACCCAATACGGCGGTTCCTGAACGGTTTGTCTCTTTTGAATCGCTTGCGAATCAATCGCAGTACCGGCATTTTAGCCTCGGCCCAATCAATTCTTTTGTTGCCCTGCGGCGCAAGCTTTTTATTTTTGATATTGTACTTCATTCTCTCCTCACCTAACTATGAAACCATCAGACTATCCAACAATCGAGCAGTACCATGTAACCCGTGATTGTCATTGCGACGAGCGCAGCGACGGCTTCTCTCTTTCGCAGAGAAACAATCTTGTCCAAGAGATTGCCACGCCCCTCAGCGTGCTCGGGGTTCGCAATGACAGAAAAGTCACCCCCCAAAAACTGCATTCTAAGTCACCGTGTGACGAACTATATAACAATTCAACAATCCAACTATTCAACTACTTCGCTTCCCGCTTTATCGCCTCTGCCATATCAGATATTTCCCACGTAAACCCTTCTTCCTCGCGACCAAAGTGTCCGTAGCACGCAGTTCGTTTATAGATCGGTCGACGCAGCTTGAGTTTGTCAATTATACCCTGGGGTGTGAAATCAAAGAGTTTCTTCAGTATCTGAGCGATCTTATCATCGGCGATTGTGCTCGTGCCAAATGTATTGACCGTAATTGCGGTTGGCTCAGCAATGCCAATCGCGTACGAGAGAGAGATTTCGACTTTTGTGCAAATGCCTGCAGCAATAATATTCTTTGCTACGTAGCGTGCCATGTACGACGCAGAACGGTCAACCTTTGTCGGATCTTTACCAGAGAAACATCCACCACCGTGATGTCCGACACCACCGTACGTATCGACCATGATCTTGCGACCGGTCACACCGGAATCACCCTGCGGTCCACCAATGACAAATCGACCGGTCGGATTTATAAGGATCTTGCTTTTTTCATCAATCAGTTCGGCTGGAATGATTTCATTAATAACAAGTTTTTTCATATCGGCGTGCAGTTTCTCATTCCGCACATCAACGTGGTGCTGTGCCGAAAGAATAACCGAATCAATCCGCACTGGTTTACCATCGTGATACTCTATGGTCACCTGTGATTTTCCGTCTGGATGCAAATAGTCGACTGTGTTTGCTTTTCTTATTTCTGCAAGTCGACGAACGAGTTTGTGCGCGAGCATGAGCGGCAAGGGCATGAGCTCAGGTGTCTCATTAACCGCAAAACCGTACATCATACCCTGATCGCCGGCACCACCAATATCCACACCCATAGCAATATCTTTTGACTGTTCCTGAATAGCACTAATAACGGCGCAGGTGTCTGCATCGATCCCCATATCAGTATCAGTGTAACCGATTTCATAGAGAAGCGAGCGGACAATATCTGAGAGTTCAACATAGCATTCGGTTGATATCTCGCCGGCGACAAAAATCATACCGCGCGTTGCCATTGTTTCCAGCGCAACACGGCCAAAAGGATCCTTTTCTAAAATGGCATCAAGAACAGCGTCTGATACTTGATCACATATTTTGTCTGGATGCCCCTCGGTAACTGATTCTGAAGTTATGAAATATCTTCCCATGTAGCTCCTTTCGAGCAATTATACGCAATCCCGTACCAAAATCAAGTATATCATACAAGTCTCTATAATATTGACAATTGTATCAGGGCTGACTATAATTTTTGTGAGGTAATACAATGATTTGCGTGCTTACCGCACTCATTCTCTTTGGTAGTGTCAGCGGCAAAATGCAAGGCGTCGTTACTGACGAAGCGACGAACGAACCAATACCCGACGCCAATATCACGATTCTCAATACCGATATTGGTACAGCAACGAACAGTGACGGATACTTTCATATTGTCCATGTGCTGCCGGGAACGTATACGGTCGAAGTATCCTGTATGGGCTACCAGACAAAGCGAATCCAGGACGTTGTCATCGAAATAGACCAGACCGTTCGACTTGCTGTTGAACTTCTTCCGACACTGATTGAAATAGAGCCGGTCACGGTGGTTAGTGAGAAACCAGTAGTGAAAAAAGATATGGTCAGCACGACATACATTATCAGAGAAGACGAAATCGCGACCATTCCGGTTGATTATGCGTTTGCACTCGTACGCTTCCAGCCGGCTGTTGCTATTCGCGATACTGCGCTCCACGTGCGTGGCGGTCGTGAAACCGAAGTTACTTACTTGATTGATAATATTTCAATCATGGACCCGCAAAATGGTGAGCTCGCAATTGTTCTGTCAAAGGGAATTATTGACGAAATTATCTTTCTGCCGGGTGGGTTCGATGCTCAATACGGACGGGCAATGTCTGGCGTTATTAATATGATTGCCGCACGACCGTCGGAACGGCTCCAGGTACGCGCATACGGTAAAACCGAAGCACTCATGCCGTACTACTATGATTTTGGCTATGGCAATGTCCAGGCATCCGTTCATACTCCTCTGACAAAACAGGTCCGAGGTTTTATCGCTTTTGATGCGGCACATACTGATGATTGGAATCCGAAGCTGTACGTTCTGCCGCACAAACAACGCGATGACTACTCAATTTACGGTAAACTCCTCTACGCACCCTCAGGCAAGCTGCGCGTCAATGTAAGCGGTGCACAATCGCGTATGCAGTTTGATCGCTATAATACGCTTTGGAAATTCAACCTCGACCACTATCGCTCGGACATGAGAACCGGTAACCTTGAGGTCATCAACGTAAATTATACACCGAGTGCGCGAAGCCTTTTTTCTGTTGATGTGAGCCGACTGTACACAGAACTGACGTTCGGCGTCCGCGAACCAGGGTCATACGGTCTATTCGATAACTTCCAATTCCGCGACCACCTCACCCTTGAGTGGCCGCAGGCAAGTATGAGAAATCCCTTTGGTGTGTATACACGGAAACCGTATTCAGCCGGTGACTACCCTGAATACGGTAATAAATCTTCGCTCGTCTATAGAATAAACACACAGGCAACTGTTCAGCTGCACACCTATCATGAACTGAGGACCGGGTTTGAGTACTCACACCTTGACCTCGAGAACTTCCATTACTTTGTCAGCAATACGTACGATGTCATTGACAGTTACCATTACAAGCCGCACGAGGTATCTGCTTTTGTGCAGGACAATATTGATTTTGCCGGTGCCTTTATCAAAGCCGGTGTACGGTGTGATTACTATTCCCCAGACATTGACAGTATCAGTCCGAAATTGCTTGTCGCACCGCGACTCGGTGCTTCATTCCTCGTGACCGAAAAGTTCCTGTTCCGGGCAAACTATGGTGTGTTCACGCAACCTCCGCTGTATGATTACATGTATTCGCTCTACAATCTGTTGCCACTTCCGCCATACCTGGAAGACTACTACAAAGAATTTGTCGCACCGGTTGGCAATCCTGATCTCAATCCTGAGAAAACGAGTAGCTTTGAAATCGGTCTGCAGGGAAAAGTACAGGAAAACGTGGGCATGACCGTGAACGCATTTTACAAGGACGTAACCGATCTCATTGGCACACGGTTTGTGTCTGCGCTGCCAGTCAGTTATATCCAGTACATCAATGTCGAATTTGCCAATATCAAAGGTCTCGAAGCCATCTTCGATTTTGAGACGAGCGCTTTCACCGGCAAGGTCTCGTATACGCTCTCATGGGCGCGTGGTTCGAGCTCGTATGCTGAAGAGGTGTACCAGCAGTATGTCTACGATGAATTAGACACAGCAGCAACACCACCATTGCAGGAGTATAACCTCGATTTTGACCAGCGCCACCGCGTTTTTATCCAGGGTGCCCTCAACCTTCCGTTTGATTCACAATTCTTTGTGTTTGGTTATTTTGGTCAAGGATTTCCATACACACCGCCCAGCCCTGAGGGAAAAACTGAAGAGAGAAATGTGCTCCGTCTTGATTTTCAACGCCAGATCGATTGCGTCTTCACCAAGTCACTGAGGATTGGTAACCGTACGTTAACCGCATACGCAGAGGTTATTAACCTTCTCGACATTCGCTACCCGCTCGGTTACCACTATCCACTTATATCGTACGAGGACATTAAACCGTGGGAATTTGACGCCTATTCGTTCCAGAGCAGTTACTACAGTCCGGCAGCAGATCTGAACCACGATGGCCTCATTACACCTGATGAGCTGGTTGTTGGCTACCGAGAACTTGCGCGGCAAACCGATGATTGGGTCAATGTCAACTCTGCACCACGCAGGGCGCGCATTGGCTTTGAGGTGTTACTATGAAAAAAACGCGAATCTTTCTGGGACTGTTGTGCGCTCTCATCGCTCTGACGGTATGCAAAGACCCAGAAGAATTTGAACCAGACGACCCGTACGACGAAGAAACACCAGCACCGCCCGTGTTTATCCGTCCCCTGTCCGGTGCAATTTTTGCGTGCGGTCAGACGAAGACGGTTTTCTTTGATTGGACTCATGTTGAGGACGCACAGGTGTACGAACTACAGATTGATACGAGCGCGAACTTTAGTACTGATTCAATATACACCGTTAACAATCCGCCGATCGGGATAAATCTTATCCGCTATGAAGCGAGGACAACCTACTACTGCAGAATACGTGCAGGAAGTGTCTACTGGCGGAGACCCTATACAGACTGGTCAGATGTGAGAATCTTCTATCTTGTGAGAGAAATCTGAGCAAAGCACCCGGCATGAACACACCGAAAAATGTCTCGCTGACAGAACCCGTATTCTTGAGAAACCTCGTAATTACACCGATAAAGGGTATTGCGGATAACGGGTTCAGCCCTACGACCATAGACGAAGTGCTCCGTGCCAAAAAAGGTTTTTTCCAAGAAACGAAAAAACCGGATATCAACGAAATTCAATTCTCTAATGACGGTGACGAACCAGTACTCATGCTCGATGGTGAAGAAATCATCGGTGCAATGCAGAATCGCATTATTACTCATTCGCACATGATCGAACCACACAGTACTGAGCACATTGCAGTTGTCTGCGTTGAAGAAGGAAGGTGGGAAGAGCTTGGCGGTTTCGAAACGGGATACTGTTCGTACCCACGGCTGCGCGCGGTGCTGTTACGAAGTCGGTATCGAAAAACCGACGTGCAGAAAACTGTATGGAAAGAAATAAACCGAAAGCTAACGGTCACGAGAACCAGCTCTGCCACCTCATCAATGCACGATATTTATGATAATCTCGATGATGAAGTTGAACGCTATGTCGAAGATTTCAGAAGTCTCAACCATGGAACAATTGGCTTCATTGGTAGTGCCGGCAACCGCATTCTCGGGTGTGATGTGTTTCACAATACTGAGACCTATCAGAAGTTCGAGCCAAAGCTTATCAGGAGTTACGCGCTCGACGCCCTCGAACACCGCGGGAGCAGAGGTACCCGGCCAGAAACCGAGCAATTTTTTACCAGTATCACCAATGCGCTTCAGAAGCGCACACGTAAGGGACAGCCACACATCCGTTTCAAGGGTATGGGATTTTTTGGACAAACCGTGCAGCATGACCACACGTTAGTTCACATTTCAGTATTTCCTGCATAGCAGCAGTGTTGTACAAAACTCTCGGCAAATACGAAATAATCGATTGGCTTGGTGGCGGTAGATTCGGTGACGTTTTCCTGGCACGGGATACGCTTCTCGATAAAGAGTTCGCTCTGAAGGTTTCGAGAATGCGCAAACAAGAAATACGGATGCTCAAAGATGAAGCACGACTTCTTGCATCCCTTGATCACCCAAATATTGTTCGCTTCTACAATATTGATTTTATTGAGGACAAACTCGTACTCATCATCGAGTATATCAAAGGGACCACGCTCAGGGAACTCATTACCGACAAGGGCATTAACAGCGATCTCTGTGTACACATCATTGCACACGTGCTCAGTGCGCTCGTATATGCGCACGAGAATAAAATCCTCCACCGCGATCTAAAACCAGAAAATATTCTCATCACTGAAAGAGGAAATGAACGTATCGTTAAAGTGACTGATTTTGGGCTTGCACGATTCATCAAATCCGGCTCGATCTCTGCATCGACAGCAGGCACACCGATATACATGGCGCCAGAAGTGTGGTCAGGGAATTTTAATGAGAAATCTGATATCTGGAGTATCGGCACAATTCTGTATGAGATGCTCACTGGCTCACCACCGTTTCTTGCTGATGATCTTACTACGCTAAAGTCTAAAATAGATAGTGGACAATTCCTCGTGCCAACAATTCTGAGGCCACACATACCAGAAAGTATTGAGGATGCGGTCGTGAAATGTCTGAACGCACAGCCAGAAGTACGGCCGAGCGCACGCGCCCTTCATAGTATCCTTACTGCTGAACGCGCGGCAGTCAAAGCAGAGCAGTTCTCACTACCGCAGAAGAAGACAACAACGGTAACCCTGACGGCGACCCAGCGCGATGCAATCGAACACACAGATGGCCAGGTACTCGTTCTCGGTCAATCAGGATGCGGTAAAACAACGACCCTCACCTACGCAGTCGGGCGCCTCCTTGAAAAGGGTGTACCGCCATCCAAAATCCTCGTCTGTACTTTCACGAACAAAGCAGCAAACGATATCAGACGGCGTCTGACACAACTGACACGGTTTTCCGAACATGACCTCTGGGTCGGGACTTTTCATACGCTCGGTCTCCGAATGCTCAGAAGGGATGTTGAACGACTCGACATAAGTGAAGAATTCACCATCGTAGAACCAAGAAAGATTGTCGACGACATTGACATCAAACCCGGTAAGTACCGACTCAATGCAATCATCAGATTCATCGAAATACTAAAGGCTCGCGGTATCACGCCAGAGGCATTTGCGCCACAGAATAGGTGGGAGAATGTCTGTCATGACGTATACAAAAAGTATCAGTCATACCTCAAAGAAAAGAACATGCTCGATTACGATGACTTGATACTTCATGCGTTAACTCTGCTTACCTTACACGAGGATATACGGGACACGTACCGCACACTTTTTGAATACCTGTTTGTCGATGAACTGCAGGATATCAATCCTGCCCAGTATTCGTTGATCAAAATGCTCTTCAAGCAATACATATTTTTGACCGGTGATGAAGACCAGGCGATTTATGGCTGGCGCGGTGCCGAACGGGAAATCATTTACCAGGCGCCAAGGGACTTCAGCAGTATGAAGACGTTCTATCTGAACAAGAGTTTTCGTCTCCCGCAGGACATACTCGAGGTGGCAAATAACTTGATGCTGCGACAGGCAACTGCTCTGCCGACAAATGAATCCGGTGACATAATGGTCTATGCGGCAAAATCTGAACGAGATGAAGCAAACTACATTGTACGCGAAATACAATCTTTGCACAAACAGGGATTTCGCTACCACGATATCGCAATCCTCTACAGGATGAACTACATCTCACGCATCTACGAAGAAATGCTCATCAAAGCACGCGTACCGCACACGCTAATCAGCGGTATTTCTTTCCGTGACCGTTCAGACATGAAGCCACTGCTTGAGTACATCGCACTGCTCGATGCAACCAGTAGAAATACAGCAGATTCGGCGCGGGCAGACGACTTTGTCACACAGTCACTCAGCCTTTTCAGCATTAAACCGAGACGTACTCACCGCGCAGCAGAACTCTTCAAACATCACCTGGCGAACGCGACGGCACTAACTCCCCATGCAGTCATCGAAGATGTGATCAATGCGTTTGGTCTGCACGGCGAGAACAGCACCGAACTGATCACATTCGCACGTACATACACAGCCGGTGCCTTTGTGCGTTTCTTGAATGACATACAACTCATTCAAGAACTTGACCTCGCCGACTGGGGCAAGGACACGGTCAAACTCATGACCGTTCACAGTGCAAAGGGACTCGAATTTCCGATTGTTTTTGTTACCGATCTTATCGAAGACGTTTTCCCGCTAACAAAGAAAATGACGTCAAAAAGGGAAACCGAAGAAGAACGAAGGCTGTGCTACGTGGCGGTGACGCGCGCCAAACAAAAAGTATACCTCTTGTACCCTAAGTGGCGTCACGGTCGCATTCAAAAGCCATCACGGTTTCTCATCAACATGTTCAAAACCGACATGTAGAACGTCTCAAGTCTTTTTCCGTCTCTTGAAATAGGCAAAGCTCGCGATACCTAAGAGCACCATGAGCACCACGATAACAATGGTATTGTAACTGCGCAAGAACGTTGATGCTTCTTCCCACGAAGAACCAATGTGGTAACTGATCAGAATGAGAAAAAGATTCCAGGCACAAACACTAACCAAGCTATAGAAAAACATCTTCCGTATTCTGACCCCGGCGATACCGGCGGCAAAACAGAGGGCGGCTCTCATGCCCGGCAGAAACCGGTTCATAATCATGATAATATCACCGCGCGTGGCGAATTTCTTCTTCGCACGTTCAATCATTGCGAGGGGTATCAGTTTCTTCAAGAATGAACGCGATACGAGCCGTATGATTACATCTCCCCGACATTTCGCCACGGCGTACAAAATCATCATCCCCGCAACACTACCCGCACACGTCATGACGTACACAACATACGGGTTAAAGTAACCCTGACCGGCAGAGAATGCGATAACGGCAACAAAAGCATCTGACGGGTACGGTGGGAATATGCTTTCCACAATCGCATTGAAAATCAAGAAAACATACACAACGATCGGATTCTGTGTCGACAGCCACTCAAGCATTGAGCCTATATCATTGGTGCAGATAGCTTAGAGAAAAGATGCTAACTGGCAGCAAAAAGAGATAAACATACCCTGGTGTCCTAGCCAGAATCCCACGTCTTGCAATAGCGGCGTATTCTCCTCCTGTCCTCATTTTTCTTATCTCCCTTGTAGTAGATTTCCAGTAAAACAATTCTGTCTTCCTTCTGGAAATATGCATAGACAACCCTGATGCCAGAATGACTACCTGTGCCTTTGAGTGAACGACACGCAAACTTTTTTGCTTTGTATATGTACGACTTACCTATCTTTAGATCAGATAACCGGAAAATCCCCTTGTTATCCCGGCGCAGTTTGTGATAGGCAACGAGCTGCGTACCAATGAATGTTTGCAAATCATCATCAATTGTTTTAAACTTCTTGCGGATTTTTTTCAGATCTTTATTGAACTCAGGTACTCGCTCAATTGCGCTGAACATCTTCTTCATATTGTCGAACAGAGTAAGGGGTAGTCCTATAGAAAACAGCCTCATATTCAATTACGCCGCCATCTTCTGTCGTTACCCACGGTATATCATTATGAGAATAATTACTGATGTCAGATGCATTCATATCAGAAAGTCTGTTCAGTACATCATCGATAAGTTCTATTTCGTGAGCTTTTAAGTGTGACAAATCAGCTTTTTTCAAAGGCAGATATTTTCTCTGAGGATATTGAAAATACTTACTCTGAACCTTCTCGATTTCTTTTTCCTTGAGCATGCGCTTCATGATTTCTTCAAATTCAACAGGCGTCGGGCCATAGTGATTCTTTTTGTATGTCGCACCAATGAGCTGCTCTTCGTACTTCTCATAAAAATCAAAATCGATGAAATAAAGCAGCTTGTAGATTACTGTCTCACCTATGTTAGGCTTGGAACCAACTTTGTTTAATATATAAAGCAGAACTTCTTTGAATTTTCGTAAGTTCTTTTGTGGAACACTAATTCTGACGTCTGACTTCCTTTGTCTCTTTTTTTTGTATTTTTGAAGCACCACTACTGGTTCCTTTTCTAAATCAAGTAGACTATCGACTGACATGCCAAAAATTTCGGACAGTCTTATCAGTTCTTCTGCACAAACCTTCCTCTCACCATTCTCTATTTGTGAGATAGCTGAGCGCGAAACCTTGAGCGCCTTTGCGAGCTGTTCTTGACTGATCTCATTCTGTGCCCTCAGCTCCCTAATTTTCTGACCTAACTGAGCCATAATTCCTCCTTTCTATTACTCTATATTATATGTATGTTTGAATAACTGTCAAGATGTTGTTCGAATTTCAAACAAATAAACTCATGAACGAGAACACCAAAAGCTGAGAACCACGGGCATGCGCACGCCGCTCAGAATTCTCATCACAGACGTATATCGAGTTGTGCACCAACCCGCTTGTCAAGGAGATCACCTTTTTCAATGACCGAGTATTTTGCGCTCAATGTCACCAGTCGCCGCGGTCTAACCGAGCAGTAGATGAATCCGTAATAGCCACTATCATAGAGCATACGATTCCTAACAATACCGGGTAGATCTGTTTCGTAGACATACAGGCGCGAATCATAATCATCAGTATCGAAAATGCCGTACCGTACTCGCATTCGAATTGTCTTGAATTCAAAACCGACTTCGAGTGCAGCAAATAAACCCGTGCTTACACTATCTGTATCATAGACATACTTATCTTCAAGTCGTATATCGAAAAAGAGATGTCTGAGTGGGGTGAAGCGCAGAAACGCCCGCGAGCCTCTGTAGTCCCGCTCGCCTCCATACCAGCGCCATCGTGTTTGTATCTTTGCGTTAACGCAGCCAACTTTCTTTTCGAAACTAAACTGCACTCTGTATTTTGCCGAATCGGTCTCAGTATCACCGTCGATCGATACGGTCATACCGATGTCAGCCATACCCGAACGGTGTTGTACGGCGAGGACACCGCCAACATAGTCATTAGCTGCCTCCACACCCTTTGGTGAATAGAATCCTGTCGGGAAGTACTTACCAGCGAGCTGTACATCACATGCCGCAAACCGCCCGTTGAAGCCAAAGAGACCACCAATCCGGTTCCTGAATGAACGGGCCAGTTCAGAAACAATGACAAAAGACTGGGCAGTGTAATTCAATCCCAGAGCGGTCGCCCAGAATCTATCTCCGTAAAACTGCACGGCCGAATCAACGCACACAAACGGTGGATCGTACAGACACCAGTACGACCGGCTCGAAACCTGTAGGTCAGCAATCCGGTAGTGCACATCATAGCCGAAGAGCCTTTCACTAATCCGATCCTTCCTACTCTGCGAAAGCGAATCTATGTGATTCCCCGATTCATCAAATGAACGTGCGAATCCAAGCGTATCAATTCTCCCATCGAGCTTCTGCTGCGAGACAAAAACCGTGTATCGCAGCACAAGGCTGTCAGAATACGCAGCGCCAAAGAAACCACTATTCTCGAGCACTGACGTATACGGGAACAATCCGCGCTCACGAGTTATAACGCGAAAATCAGTGGAGTAGAGAAATGACCCGACCGGCGACAGCACAACGCCGGAGCCGAGATCAAGGTTGTACTTGCCAACGGCACAGCTCCGTACACCATTGTCAGCAAGAAAGCCAAAGGCGTAGTAGTCAAAAAACGAATCCTCAAAAGGATCTTTTTCAGTAATGACGTACACACGGTAGTTACCATACTTCACTTCGCTCCTTGTATAATACTCTTCGGATAGTTCGCTTCGTGGGAGCTCAGTGATTGACCGAAGTCGTACACTACATTTTTCGATCCTCAACGGTTTTGCCTTCACGGTTATGAATGGCTGAATCTTACTATAGAGAGATTCATCAAACCCAGGTACATTCAGCACATCTTTTGTGCTGCTGTACGGTCCGTGCTTCGCTCGATACTCAATAATATTCAGACAATCAGTTGGTGTTAGGTAGAGGATTTTTGCCAGGTCACCGAATCCTGCTGAGTTTATGTCGAGTGGATGATGAATCAGAGATTCCATTTCTTCGAGCAGAATCTCCAAATCACGGTCCTCCTCGATCTCAAACAAGCTCGCCTCATACGATACCAGTAAAAGAAATAGCAGCGATATCATGGCGTGTAGTGTAGTCCGATAAAATGAGAGAGACCGAGATACTGATGAGTCTTGCCTGCGTAATCAAAGCGCATCCGGCCTGTGCCGATCTGTACCACATACTCAAGAAATACAGGGTCTGTATTGGCACCGAGGCCGAACAGCACGCACTGGACCGGTGCATAGGTAAAACCGAAGTTATAAAACGGTAATGCTGATTCTGTACCGCGTACCGCACCAATGAGTGAGACCCTCCCGGTCGGCGCGTAGCGCAATTCCATAGAGTACACTACGGGGATTTCGTCAAATCCATTAAACTGTGGTTTATTAAGATGAGCAATCCACCCATCAATTGAAATGTTCTTCTCCAGAACATGAAATCCTGCGGTCATGCTGTAACGAACGCGGTTGCAGTAGTCCTGAATCCAGTAATTGAGCATAGCAATATTGAATCCAGCACGCAGGGTGCGGGAAACGAGAAAACTCGCGCCACCAGAGACCACGTTTTCGCGATAGCTGTCGTTACCGAAGCTGACCGCACTGACGTTCCAGCCGTTCATCCGGGCGTGAACACGGTACGTTCTTGCATCGGCCATGCCAAAATGTAAACATCCGTATGCGGCAAGAGATATGCGCTGCTGTGAAAAAGCCGGATTCAATCCGTTATCAAGAAAAAGGCTGTGCGGAAAATAGAGTGATTCAAAAGCAGCAATAACTATTAAAAGCATATTTTTTTGTGGGAGGAGAAAAACCTACTCTGACTCTACGCGTTCAACTGTTAGTGTCATTGCGTCGACACGCACTACCTTCACCCGCGCATCTTTTTTTATGACGGTATCACTCACCGCATTCCAGAATTCGCCGTGAACAAACACCGTACCGCCTGACTGGTCTACCTTTGTTTTCGCGATACCAACTTCGCCAACAATCCCCTCGCGCCCTGTCTGTCGCTTCCTGAATTGTGCACGAATGCCAAGGTACACCAAGAAAATAACAAAGGCTGCGATAATACCAACCGCTAGCATGATGACCTCCCATGATAACCGCAAGAATGGTACGTCACTTTCAAACAATATGATAGAACCAAAAACGAGCGCAACAATGCCTCCAATGGTAAGGAGGCCACCTGATGTGATATAGATCTCCAGAATGAACAAAACCGCGGAAAGAAAAATGAGCGCCACGCCTGCATAGTTCACCGGGAGTAAGTGCAGCGCATAGAATCCAAGAATGAGACAGATCGCACCTACGACGCCAGGAAAGATCATGCCTGGATTCTGCAGTTCGAAGAACAGTCCGTAGATACCGAGGAGGAGCAGAATGTACGCAACATTTGGGTTTGTTAGCAGCAATAGCAACCTCTCTTTCAAGGTCATTTCAATTTCTTTTTTCGCACGCCCCTTGGTCTCCAGGATACGTGTCTCTTCGTTCACCTCAACGGTCCGACCATCGAGCTGCGCGATCAAATCATCCACATCATCAGCAACAATCTCACAAACACCGATTTTCCTGGCCGTCTCTGCATCGATCGAGGCGCTTTCCCGTACCGCTTGCTCTGCCCACTTCTCATTACGACCGCGCTCTTTGGCAATCGCCTGCAAATAGGCGACCGCATCATTCGTCACCTTTTCGGCCATGACACTGTCGACCTGTTCGCCGCCAATGTTCACCGGATGCGCAGCCCCAACATTTGTACCGGGTGCCATCGCCGCAATGTGGCTAGCATAGAGGATAAAAACGCCAGCTGATGCCGCGCGCGCTCCCTTTGGCGCGACATACACGACCACGGGAGTTTCAGCATTCAGGATACGTTTTGCTATTTCACGCATTGAGATGTCGAGCCCGCCCGGTGTATCGAGCTGCATGATGAGACACGTGGCATCGCTCTGCTCGGCATGTTCTATGGAACGAAGCAGGTACGAACTACTTGCCGGACTGATGACTCCATCAAGTTCACCTACATATATTTCCCCTGTACCTAAGAGCACACAAACAAAGAATGCAAACATACACAATCATAATCAGATAGCACGGGGTGTCAATAGCACGCAGTATGTCATCGTTGTGCGCAAAAAAAATTTCTGTTCTTCCGAATCACGGCAGAAACAATTCACAATTTTGGAAAGTGAACGATACACGAAGAAAGCACTTGACAAAATTTTAATTATCGGTATAATAAATTACAAAAGGAGGTAATAATGCCGAAACGCGGTTCACGAAAGAAGAAAACAAAAGCAAAGAAGAAGAAGACCGTAAGAAGAAAGAAGAAAAAAGCAACAAAGAAGAAGAAGACAACAAAGAAGAAAAAGACCACAAAGAGAAAGACGAGAAGAAAGAAGAAGAAGTAATCCGTATTGCAAGGGGGGATGCATTCCCCCCTTTTCATTTTGTATATGCCTCATTGACAAGTCAATCAACCATACTATAATGCACCATGACACCAGAAGAATTTGAGACCTTACACGATATGCTCGAAAAGAACATAGAGGAAATCAAATCGACACTTACAATTCGTGATTTACTGGAAAATCCTGACTATGCTAAGACGTTTGAACGCATGCGGTACCTCTTCTACAGCGTGGTAACAGCACTCGTTGATATGGGGCATAATATCATCCTTGAGAAAGACTTTCGTGATCCGCTCAACCGAGCTGATGTATTCATCAGTCTCGGCGAACATGGCATTGTCATGCCCTCTGTTGTTCCGGGCCTCAAAAAGGCACTACGTGCTCTTCCCCAAATGAACGAACTAACACCAACACAAGTTCGTGAGTTAGTCTCCGAGACTATTGATGACGTCTATAAGTGCCTGGATTCATTTGTTGTTTACTTTGAACTGCAAGACTACGACGAAAAGAAGTGAGTTTCGTACTGCACATTTTCGCTTTCCTCTTTGGCACTGCAATAGGCAGTTTTCTTAATGTTGTAATGTACCGCCTACCACAAGGTATCAGCATTGTTAAACCGAATTCTTTTTGCCCCGCGTGCAAGAAACCTATTGTATGGTATGAAAACATCCCGCTCGTGAGCTACATACTTCTGAAAGGAAAGTGCTCGAACTGCAGGAAACCGATTTCCATACGATACTTTCTTGTTGAACTTATTACTGGTCTTCTCTTCCTGTATCTCTTTGCGCAGAACCAACTCTCTCTCAGTTTCCTGTTCTATGCATACTTCTTCTCGGTTCTCATTGCGATTTCCGGAATCGACTTTGAGCATCAGGTCATTCCTGACATTCTTTCAATGCCCGGCATACTCATTGGCCTCATCTTTCATCTCACCCAAGGCTCGTTCCTTCCATCGCTCATCGGCGCTGCATTCGGCGGTGGTTTGATTCTGCTCATCAGAACACTTGGCGGGTGGGTATACAAAAAAGAAGTTATGGGACTGGGTGATGTCTACCTAACGGCAATGATTGGCGCGTTTGTTGGTTTCCCTATTATTATACCGGCCATATTCATCGGAGCACTCATAGGTGCGGTTCTCGGTATTGTGTACGTTATTTCGACACGCCAGAGTCGCGAAAGCCCAATACCATTCGGACCGTTCTTGAGCCTTGGCGGTATGTTTGTCATTATTTTCAAACCACAGGTAATACAGTTCTTTGCCACGCTGGGTGTAAACCTGTAATGGTATACACCATTAAATCCCAAATCCCAAGCCCCAAATCTCAAACAATTTCCAAATCACAAATCACAAACTCCAAACCCCGATTCGCGTTTGTTCGCGTCCATCCTTTCGCGTAGATTCGCGTCATGATGGTATTGACCATTGTCGGCCCAACCGCGGTTGGCAAAACACGCATTGCTATCGCCCTCGCACTAAAGATTTCCGGCGAAATTATTTCAGCTGATTCCCGGCAAATATACAGAGACCTCAATATCGGAACGGCCAAACCAAATGCTCAAGAACAGAGACGCGTACGATTTCACCTCATTGATTGTGTGCCTCCTGATGAGTCGTATTCCTGTGGCCAGTTCGCGCGCGATGCCGAACAGAAAATCAAAGAAATCTCAGGGCGTGGACACACGCCTATTGTCTGTGGTGGAACTGGTCTCTATATACGAGCGCTCTTTCATCCGCTCCATAAGCTGCCTGAGTCTGATGAACGGACCAAGGCAAAACTCTTGACCGAATACAAGAAATACGGTATTGAGCATCTGTACGCGCGATTGCTCCGTGTCGACCCTGAGTGGGCGCAGAAGATTACACCACAGGACAAGCAGCGAATTCTGAGAGGGCTTGAGGTCTACGAAATCTCAGGCAAAACCATTACTGCCCTGATCCAGACCACGCGCAAGAAATCTTTATTTCTTCCTCATTATGTGGGGCTGACCATGCCGCGCGCTGAACTGTACGACAGAATCGACCAGCGTTTCGACCGCATGATCGAACAAGGATTGGTTGAAGAAGTGAGAACTCTTCTTGACAAAGGGCTTGACCCGGCATCGAGCGCCTTGCGCACAATTGGCTACAAAGAGATCGTCGAATATGTCAGCGGAATACTGACGCTCGATCAGGCAGTTGAAAAAGCAAAACGGAGAACAAGGAATTATGCCAAAAGACAACTCTCCTGGTTCAAGAGCATTAAAGGAATTGAGTGGTATGATGCCCGAGACCCAGAGCTCACGAACACCCTGATTTCGTCTTATCAACGAAATCAAGAAACTCCAAATCCTAAAGACTAAACCCCAAGGAAACCTTAAATCCCAAGAACCAAGTCCCAAAGCGTGAACACCCTCACCTTTTTCCTCTCCCTCAACAGGGAGAGGAAAAAACAGGATAACTACACAAGCATTCCCTCTCCTGTAGTTGCCTGTCCGCCTCAGGCGGAGGAGAGGGTGAGGGTGGATATGAAAACATCTCGATTCGTAACGCATCGGACTAGTGGTGCACCGCATTGGCGAGTACCTTAACACAAGAGCAAGCACTGATAATGCTTTGTGACACTATCTGATCTCTACAACTAATTCTGGGCTAGAGTTGTGCCATATCTCTCTCAAACCGACATTCGAGACTTCGTGTACCAGATTTACAGCTGTCGCTGGTCGATGACAGTGATGCAAAGCTGATTACTGAGATTCTTATCATTGTAATCTTATGTGTATATCTGTGTAATCGATGAATCGAAGATTCACGTAGTCCGCCGCTCTAGCCAACGCGAGATTGCTTCTCTCTACGAGACACAGACGTGGTCACTCAGCTTCTCGCGATGACTTCGTACATCTATGGAACAGACACGAGGAACTTCTCGACTCGCTGACGCTCGCTCGAAGAGTATTATCACATTACAGTTCGAGTGGAGCCTCGAGCTTGTCGAGAGGCGCAATCGAGAACGGCCTCATCTGACTTCTCCAGCATCCTTACCCTAACCCATCTTCCATTTGTGTGAATTTAGGATTTAGTATTTAGTGTTTGGGGTTTGTCTCCAGTTTTTCCCTCACGATCTTCTCCACCAGATCAATTTCTTGCTCAATCGTGAGGTGCGTCGTATCCACGACAATCGCATCATCCGCCTTTTTCAGCGGTGAGTGTTCCCGGCGTGAATCATAGCGGTCGCGGAACTGCAAATTCTTGACAACCTCTTCGAGAGCAGTATCGATCTTTTTCTCGAGTAATTCCTTCTGCCTCCGCTCAGCCCGAACCGTAAGATCTGCCTGCATGAAGATCTTCACGTGCGCATCAGGAAACACAACCGTCCCGATGTCCCTCCCCTCACAGACGACATTTTTCCCGGCTGCGACCGCCCGTTGCTTCTGCACCATCCACTTCCGTATCTCGGGCACCGCTGAAATCTGCGAAACGAAAGCACTGACCTCGGGTGTTCGGATTGCCAATGAAACATCCTTTTTATCAAGATACACCGTGGTCTCCCCGTCTTTCTGGCCAAGGTCAATTTCTGTACTTCGGATGACCTTTTTCACGGTTTGCATATCCACCGATTGTGCATCGGGTTTTAGCTGAAGGTATTTCAATGTGACTGCCCGGTACATGGCGCCAGTATCGAGGTAGAAAAAGTTGAGCCGCCGGGCAACGGCTCGGGCAGTAGTGCTTTTTCCTGACCCGGCTCCTCCGTCTATTGCGACAACGAACTGCGCCATGCGTAGCACTTTCTGATCAACGTTTCGTACTGCCTAGTCATCCGTTTGCCGCGCCGTTTCATAACCAGCCGTGCGGTCTCGAGCGCTTTGCTGAGTTTGTACGGTTCCTGCTTGTCCAAGGTCAACCATGTGAAGTCTGACACATATTGAGGCATCATACCACCACCAAAGAAGTTCACAAAACTGCCAACCATCGCACCGGTCGGAATCAGTGTACCTATGCCAAGCTTCGTATGGTCGCCAATAAAACAACCCAGCTTGGTCATACCTGAATTCTGTTTTTTCTTGCCATCAAACACGCGAATTGGTCCGTAGTTGTTCTTAAGGTCTGAATTCGTCGTGAGCGCGCCGAGGTTCACCCATTCACCGACGAATGAGTGGCCAATAAAACCCTCATGATGTTTATTCGCATAGCCCTGGAATATGCACGCTTCTACTTCTCCGCCGATCCGACACACTGGCCCGAGCGTCGATTTCACAACTTTTGCACGGTCGACAATCGTTCCCGCGCCAATAAAGGACGGCCCGACAATCGAACTGAACGGTAGGATTGTCGCCTTGCTATCAATATACACAGGACCATCTGACGTATCGATGAAGACATGATCATGGACAATCGCATCCTTAGCTATGTGAACCCTGCTCCTATCGCTGCCCTGCCGTGCAGTGCGGGCGCTACGTAATTTTGGATGTGACATGTGAAGTAGTAATAATTGTTCATTATATCTGATAAGGTCCCACACATTCTGCAGGATAGAACCGGATAGCCTCTGCTTCAACTTTATTTTTTGAAACGTGGATGAAATTTCACGGCTGTTTTGCGGAAACGGCGGTTCGTGTTTGACAAACCCAATCGCATTATTGTCAGCAATAAACTTCGTGTCTTTCTGAGGCACGGTTACTGCTTTCGAAGGCAAAAATCGGCTTGACAGGTAAACAATCGGCTGTTGCGAAGATACTTTTCTGAATCCAAACACATCCCGACCAAGATACAGTACCTGGGTGTTCTTGATGTAGTGGGCAATATGCTCGGCAATCGTCTTTATGCCGATCCGTAGGTAGAACTGCGGATAGAGATTGACCAGTGGATAGAATCGCTCAGGTTTATCTTCGTAGATAACGAGCTTCATAAAGGCAAAAAACCCGTTGCCAGAATTGCACAGACAATACCGAGTACCCGGGGTAGAATTATCGCTTCATGCAGGAAAATAAAACCGAACACAACTGGAAATATGATATACATGTTTGCTATCGGCATAACCACGGACGCGGGTCCGTATTTAAGGCCCTGATTTAACGCAAGCATGGCAATCATGGATACAAACCCAATCGGAATTGCAATCAAAGCGTGGGCATTGAACATGAGACTTCTACGGTGCACAATATAGAAGGAAAGAAAGACAATTGTAGCCAGCGAAATCCAGAATGATGTACTCACTGTGTTAAAGTATCGTGTCATGATCTTACTACCAATTGCCCAAAATCCCCAGCCAACCAAGGCAACAAATGCATACCTCATGTAATCCATGGACGATTATAGTTACTGACAACAGATATGTCAAGAAACAGATGGAATGTGGGTTAGGATAAGGGTACTGATACACGATGGAGGATAGGTAAGGGAACAGATGCGTGAGTACAAAATCCAGTTTCCTGACCCTCACCCGTAGACTGTCTGTGAGAATATGGCCGTAGTGCAACGAAATCATACATGACACTACGGCGTGGCGTGCCCTCTTTTGCACATAAATATCGCCTATTCATTGTCAGCTACGGCATAACGAACAGTGCAGATATTGACAAGTAAATAAAAAGACCTATAATTGTGTCATGCTTAAAGTACGTCTTAATGGAAAGGAAATCGAAGTCAAGGAGGGCACCAAACTCACCGAGCTCGTGGACAAAGACGTCTTCGCCGCCCGGGTAAATGGTGTACTAACTGATCTTTCTTCTGAAATTTCGAATGATTCTGATGTTGAACCAATAGATTTTGCCACCGATTCAGGCAAGACAATCTACTGGCATTCAGCATCCCACGTCATGGCAATGGCGGTCAAGCAGCTCTATCCGGATGCAAAGCTGGCAATCGGTCCGGCGATTGACCAAGGTTTCTACTATGATTTTGACACAAAAGAACCGTTTTCTCCAGAAACACTCAAAGAAATCGAGAAAAAGATGGTAGAAATCATCAAGAAGAACATACCGTTTGAACGCTTCACCATAACCAAAGATGAAGCGATGAACTTGTTCAGAGAAAAGAATGAAACGTACAAGCTGGAACTCATACAGGAAATACCCGATAATGAGATCAGTCTGTACCGTAATGAAGACTTTATCGATCTCTGTCGCGGTCCACATGTACCGAGTACTGGATACATTACAGCGTTCAAACTGCTCAGTATTGCTGGCGCCTACTGGCGCGGTGATGTCGACAACCCAATGCTTTCCCGAATATACGGAATCGCATTTCCCCAAAGGGACGAGCTCGATACATATCTTAAGATGCTTGAAGAGGCAAAGCAGCGTGACCATCGCAAGCTCGGAACCGAACTGGAGCTCTTCGCCATTTTCGACGAGGCAGGCGCAGGATTAGTGCACTGGTACCCAAAAGGGGCGCTTATCAAACGCCTCATTGAGGAGTACTGGATAAAGGAGCACATTGCCGAGGGATATCAGCTCGTCTCGACGCCGCACATCGCGCGCGGGCATCTCTGGCATCAGTCCGGCCACTATGGTTACTATAAGGAGAATATGTTCATTTTGCCACTTGAGCATGAAGAGTATGTACTCAAGCCAATGAACTGCCCGGGCCACATCCTGATTTTCAAGTCCAAGGTGCGGAGCTATAGAGATTTACCTTTAAAATTCGCCGAACTCGGCACGGTCTATCGTAAAGAGCTATCAGGAACGCTCCACGGGCTATTGCGGGTCCGAGGATTAACCATTGATGATGGACATATTTTTTGCCAGCCTGAGCAAATCGAGGACGAAATCGTTAAGGTCCTCCGCCTTACCTTGAGAATGCTTGGGAAATTCGGCTTTCACGATTTTCGTATCGATTTGTCGGTGCGCGACCCCAAGCAAAAGAAAAAGTACCTCGGCAGCGATGAAGAGTGGGAGCGGGCTGAACGTGCCCTCGTTGCAGCACTCAAGAGACTCGATCTGTCGTATACGAGAGAAGAGGGTGAAGCTGTTTTCTATGGGCCCAAGATTGATATAAAACTACTTGATGCGCTGGGCCGAGAGTGGCAGGCAACGACCATACAATTTGACTTCAACCTACCGAAGAGGTTTCACATTGAATACATGGACAAAGATGGCCAGCATAAGGAGATCGTTGCTATTCATCGAGCAATATACGGTTCTCTGGAGCGTTTCATAGGTTGCCTGATTGAACACTACAAGGGAGCATTTCCACTCTGGCTTGCGCCGGTGCAGGCAGTGGTTATGCCGATTACCAATGAGAACGATGCCTATGCTGAAGAGATCCTCAAAATATGCCGAGCGCACGGTCTGAGGACTGAACTCAACCAGCGTTCAGAGAAAATCGGCTATCGGATTCGCGATGCAGAAGTAAAGAAGGTACCTTACATTCTCATCGTCGGTAAAAAAGAAGCCCAAAACAAGACGGTCGCCGTGCGCAAGCACGGAAAGGGTGATCTTGGCGAAATGACCCCCGATGATTTCTTCACCATGGTAAGAACAGAACAAGGAGGTGCGGATTAGGTACTTACCGAGAGCAAATCACAGAATAAGAGCAAAAAGAGTTAAGGTTATCGATGATAAAGGCCAGGTGCTCGGTGAATTTCACATCAAAGAAGCCGTGCGCATGGCACGAGAAAAGAAACTGGATCTGGTCGAAGTTGCACCGAACGCCAGACCACCGGTGTGCAAAATACTGGACTTTGGTAAATATGTTTATGAAAAGAAACGGCAGGAGCGGGCAGCACGGAAACGACAGCACCGCACAGTAGCACGGGGAATGAGAATGTCTCTCCGCATTAGTGAACACGATTATCAAGTGAAACTCGCAAAGATAAAGGAATTTCTTGAAGACGGCGACCGCGTCAAGGTCACAATCCGGCTGCGTGGTCGTGAAATGCTACATGCTGACTTGGGCTTTAAGGTCCTGGATAAGGTAATTTCTGACCTCGATAACATTAGCAAAATCGAAAGTCCAGCGAAGCGAGAGCACAACTTCCTTCACGTTACATTACTTCCCGATAAAAAGAGGAGTTAGATGGCTAAGCAAAAGACAAAAAGAGGGTGGGCAAAAAGAGTAAAGAAGCGTAAAAGTGGCAAAATTACCCGCTGGCGGGCAGGTAAAGGACATCTGCTCACCACCAAATCCAAGAGGAGAAAGCGTAAACTGCGTCAGCCAACAACGTTATCAAAGGCAGACACCAAACGCACCAAGGGTCTTATCTAGCCAGAAGTTGACAAGATTTGCAATTTACGTATAATTTGAGAAAGGAGCTATGCTATGCCGAGGACGAGAAATGTGCCGTATACGCGAAAACGGCGAAAAAAGTGGCTGAAAGCGGCAAAAGGGTACTGGGGCGCCAAACACAAGCTGTATAAGACGGCGCGCCTGGCCGTAATGAAGGCGTGGCTATCTGCGTACCGAGAACGTAAGCGCAAGAAGCGCGTTTTTCGTTCTCTGTGGATTACCCGTATTAATGCAGCCCTGAAGAGCCAAGATATGAAGTACTCCCAGTTCATATACGCGCTAAAAAAGCACAATATTGACCTTGACCGAAAAACGCTTGCCGCCCTTGCGTACGAGCATCCTGAGCAGTTCAGCAGCCTCGTACAGCTCTGCAAGGGTGATGTCAGTGGAGAAAAGTAGTGGAAACAAAACTTCGAATACTGAAAGACGAAATTGATGTGTTACTCGTAAATGCACATGATCGGTCTAGTCTTGAAGAACTGCGCGTTAAATATCTCGGCCGCAAGGGCAAGATCAACACGCTGCTCAAAGAACTGGCCGGGTTATCGCTTGAGGAAAAGCGTCTTTACGGAAACCAAGTGAATACGCTCAAAAGAGAGCTTGCTGAAAAAATAGAATCCCGCCTTGAAACTCTGACCGCAAAACCACAAATAGACGTTGATCTCCTTCTGCCTGGCCGGACACCCCATCTCGGACATATTCATCCACTTTCTAAGATTTTAGCGGAAATTATCACATTTTTCAGCAACTTCGGTTTTACTGTCGCGACTGCACCAGAAATCGAGTACGATTGGTACAACTTCGAGGCACTCAATATGGCAAAAGACCATCCAGCACGTGATATGTTCTCTAATTTCTATTTGAATGGAAATATGCTCCTGCGCAGCCACACATCACCAACCCAGATACGGGTCATGGAAAAGCAAAAGCCACCGATCAAAATTATCTGTCCTGGCCGGTGCTATCGTCGTGACGCCTTTGACGCAAGCCATTCACCAGTATTCCACCAGGTTGAGGCGCTCTACGTTGATAAAGGTGTTTCGTTTGGTGAACTCAAGTGGCTGCTCCATGAATTCGTGAAGGAAATATTTGGGCCGGAAACGAAATATGAACTCAGACCATCATTCTTTCCATTTACCGAACCTTCAGGCGAACTGGCAATCAGCTGTACCGTGTGTAAGGGTTCGGGTTGTTCAGTATGTAGTAGCACGGGATGGCTCGAATTACTGGGATGCGGCATGGTGCACCCACACGTACTAAAGAATGTTAAAATTCCACCGAAGAAGTACTCAGGCTATGCCTTGGGTATGGGTGTTGAACGGGTTGCCATGATCAAATATGTAATCGATGATATCAGAGTATTCTTCAACAATGATATACGATTCCTGGAGCAATTTTAATGAACTTTGTTCATTCGATTACAGCGATACTAAGAAAGATTACAGTGATTAAGTATCACCGTAATCAAGATATAATCACCGTAATCGAACCGAACGAATGTGAGGGTATGTGTTAGTATCGCTTAAGTGGCTTGAAGAACTGCTCGGCCGCGATCTCGATGACGCTGAGGTCAGCAAGGTCGCTCTGACCCTCGGGCTCGAAGTCGAAGAGCAGCATACCCATGCTCCTGCAGGTATTACGGTTGGCAAAATTAGAAAAATGAACCCGCATCCCAAGCGTGGAAATCTCACTGTTCTGCAGGTCACAACAAAGAAAAATACCCAAATTGTCACGGCAGCGAAGAATCTCAAAGAGGAAGATTTGGTTCTGGTCGGGCCAGTTGGTTCGACCGTTGGTAACCAGCAGGTCGCTACACGTGACTTCCAGGGCGTGACCTCATACGGCGTTCTCGTGAGTGAACAGGAACTGGGGCTGGCTGATGAGTCAACCGGCGTTATCGTACTGGAAAAAGGAACACCTGGTGCACGCTTCAAAGATATCTTCGATGATGTCGTCCTCGATATGGGTACGACACCAAACCGGGCAGACTGGCTATCAGTCGAAGGTATTGCACGTGAATTATCCGTACGGTTTGATAGTGCTCGTGCGAAACGAATGCGTTTACCAGTACCGCTCACAAAACGGCGTGCCAAACGGCACGGCACGTTCAAAATATCTATACGAGATACAGCTGGATGTCCGCGGTATACAGGACGCCTCTTTGATAATGTCCAGGTTGGGGAATCACCGTTCTGGCTCAAGTGGCGCCTACACTGCATGGGCATGAATCCTGTAAACAACATCGTTGACATAACTAATTTTTTTATGCTGCTCAAGGGACAACCACTTCATCCATTCGATCTCGATCGTGTAAAGGGTAATGTGACTGTCCGCAAGGCGCGCATGCGCGAGAGATTTGTCAGCCTCGAGGGTACCACGATTGCATTGAACAAAGACGACCTTGTCATTGCGGACAGCCGGAGCACAATCGCACTTGCTGGTGTTATTGGCGGCCGCCGGACACAAATTTCCCCAACGACAAAGCGCGTGCTACTCGAAAGTGCGTACTTCGACCCGAAACGCATCGCACACACATCGCGTCGGCTTGGCCTCGTGACCGAGGCATCGACACGCTTTGAACGAAACACCGATATGGCTATTGTCGATCAAACATCAGCATTGGCTGGTAAGATGTTCGGCACCTATGCTGGTGCAAAAGAACTGACATTCATCGCCATCGGGGTAAAAGCAAAACCAAAAACGATTGGTTTTTCTCCGGCGCGCATGAACAAGACGCTCGCCCTGAAGCTTTCCACAAAAAGGATAAAGCGCATTCTGAACAAAGTCAATATACAGGTAACAGGTGATAGTACGTTGCGCGCTAAGATACCGCACTACCGGCGTGACTTGGTAATTGAAGAAGATCTGTATGAAGAAGTTGCGCGTGTGTTTGGATATATGAACATTCCAGAAACTGTTACCGACAAGTGGGGAGGTAGAGTTTCAATCAACAAAAACCGCGTCCATGAAGAGACCGTACGAAACTACCTGGTTGGTCAGGGGTTCAGCGAAACGTACAATCTTTCGCTCATTTCGGACAAACGCCTGATTGAATCAGGATTTTCTAAATTCGCACGCGTCAAGAATCCTTTGAATGAACGTTTCAATGCGATGAGGCCGACGCTTTTCCTCGGTCTCTTGGATACTGTCAACCACAATTTATCAAAAGGCAACAAATCTCTCAAATTTCTTGAAATTGGGAATGTGCTGTTTCCTGGTACACCGTACCAGGAAAAAAGATTGGGTGCTATCCTCGGGGGAGAGAAGTATCCTGAGTTCTGGGCGCAGAACAAAAAATTAATCGACTTCTTCGACGCAAAAGGCATTGTTGAGAGCATCTTTAGATTACTCCATATTCAGGAAGCAAAGTTTGCACCGACAACGAAGAAAGGATTCAAACAAGCAGTATCAGTTTCCTGTTCAGGCAAACAACTGGGTTACATTGGGGTCATTGGCGAGGACCTCTGCAAGGAACCCTATTACTATTTTGAATTATCGATCGAGAAGATGATATCTCTCGTGGGTGAAACGTTCTATATACCGCCAGCGAAATTTCCTGCCAGCACGAGGGATCTGTCTTTCTTGGTCCGTGAGGAGGTTAACGTACCCGACGTGGTCGGACTGATCACCAAAATCGGTGGGCCAATTCTAGAAAAGGTGATCCTCTTCGACTACTACAAAGGCAAGAATCTTCCACCAGATAGAAAGAACATCGGATTTCGATTCTATTTCCGAGCACCTGATCGCACGCTCACGGATAGGGAAGTTGATGGATTTATCGACAAGATTGAACAAGAGATCACAAATCAATTTGATGCAAAACTAAGAACAAAGGAGCAGTCGTGGATGAAATAAGCAAACTTGAAGAGAAGGTCGATAGACTTATCGCAATGATCAATGAATTGAAACACAAGGTGGATGATTTGGAGGAAAACAAAACACACATTGAATCCCGAGATCGGGACATTAAGAATAAGGTCCAGGGTCTGATTGAAAAGATCGATAGTCTTTTCATTTAAGGAGTTATTTTGAAAAAGACAGAAGTCATCGTGCACATATTCGGAAATGACTACCGCGTCATTTCTGACGATTTAGATCCTGAGCGAATAAAGGGAGTTGCCGAGATTGTCGACGCAAAGATGAAAGAAATTCATCGTGAGTTTCCGCTGCCATCAACGACGAAAATAGCTGTACTTGCATGTTTGAATTTGGTTGACGACTACCTGCGACGGGATGATCAGTACAAGAATAAACTAACGGAAATGGAAGAGAAAGTTCGTTCACTGATCATGAAAATCGATGAAGCTGTTCCTTAATTCGTTCTCTGCCGTGCTCGTGATGAGTACTTAGTCTTGAGCCAACACCCGACTATTGGGAGCTCAGTTCGACT
>Ga0111198_1015_pt1 | contig 27514 bp, 34 predicted proteins | sample DeeMarSWOR324_28_FD_80370 | JGI IMG/M metagenome (GOLD analysis project Ga0111198, IMG submission 80370) | candidate division WOR_3 bacterium SM23_60
CCCAATGAGCTACCACTGCTCCACCCCGCGGTGAAAAGTATTATATTCTACAAAACCCCGTCTGTCAACCCCATGTAGTGGGATGGTTGTATGGTTGGAATAGTTGCAATAGTTAACAATCCAACCGCCCCAACTATTCTGACTATTCCAGCTATCTAACGATGATTGTCATTGCGAGGAACGAAGTGACGAAGCAATCTCATGAAACACAGCGGAGATTGCCACGCCCCGATGCATCGGGACTCGCAATGACAGGGGAGAGTATGGACTATCTAACGCGTGTCTCGGCGTATGTCAAGCCGCATACCGCCATCGTCATTGAATCCACCCCACGGAAAGAAGTCCATATGCACGATAGATGTATGCACGAGCACGGAGCCCTTACCACGGTCGGATTCAATCTGCATGAGTGACCCGAGTCCCGGCGTGCCCGTGGATATGTACTGGGCATGTTCGAGGGATGCCAGGAATGCCATGACCATATCTTTCGTGACCGTTGACGTATTGCTGTCGAGTGCATCCATTGCATATGATTGTGCCAGTTTCTGCCATAGTTTTGCCAGCAGCGCGTTGTTGGCAAATAGGTCACAACAGATAATCTGGTCACCAGTCGTGACGACAACACCGACGGTGTTGCGTGACAGTAGTGGTACCGCCTCAAACTGCCGGACGTATTCGTCGATTCGCTTCTGGACTCTATCATCTGCGTAGGTGGCGCGTACTGTACGTGTTTCAGATGCGATGCCCAATTTATCCTGACACGATGCGATTTCATCCCAGACATACGATTGACTCTCAGTGATTTTTGCTTTTTTCCGCAGTGCGTTCGGGACAAGCAGCTCCTCAGATTTGAACGTTGGGCTTGTGTGTGCCCACCGCCCGTGTTCAACACAGTAGACCGGCGCTCGTATCCAGCCACTGCGCGGAGCAAGGAGCAGGTCTTCCTTGAACATGCGGTCTTGCTTTGCTCCACTGACGATTTCGCCGGTCATGATGAAAATCGTACGTGCACTTGTGTTTTTTATCTGTACTGCGTTCACCTCACCTGAGCCGATTTCGCGTATGTGCAGCCACCCTTTCTTCATTGCCTCATCGAGTGTGGTGTAGTCCTGATTGGACATTTTCTTGACTACGAGTGGGAATATCATCAGATTCTCGTACGCGATCGCCTGGCCCAGTTCCAGTGCGTCGAGGTATGAATGGATTGGTTTCTTTTCATGTGCGAGTAGACTAAAAGCAATGCACAATGAAACAATGCATTTCGCCATGATGACCTCCTTGTACTCATACTACAGGATTGAGGGCAGACTATTCCTATTAGACCTGCACAACGAGCAAAGCCATGAAATATAAAGACAATTGCTGTTGTGTTGACACCCACACGTTTCTGAATATAATACCCAATGCAACTTTCAGTAAACATCGACCATGTTGCTACGCTCAGGGAAGCACGGAAGGAAGATTTTCCCGACCCGATACATGCCGCAGTTGAAGCAGAGCTGGGCGGCGCAGATGGCATTACTGTCCACCTTCGGGGTGACCGAAGACACATTAAAGAACGAGATCTCGAGTTGTTACGCAGGATAGTGAAGACAGAACTGACACTGGAAATGGCAGCGACAAAATCGCTGTCAGATATCGCCCAACGCATTGTGCCCGATTGCATCACGCTGGTTCCAGAAGCGCCGGGTGAGGTCACAACACAAGGTGGTTTGAATCTCCTCCGCCTGAAGGAAGACCTGAAAATATACATTTCAACGCTCCGGGACAAGAACATCATTGTCGGTATTTTTGTTGATCCAGACATAGAACAGGCAAAAGAAGCGGCGCGGCTTGGCGCACAGTACATCGAAATCAACACCAATAGGTATTCCCAGACAAAAATCACGAAGAACCGGGACGAGGTTATTCGAATAGCTCGTGTTGCCAAAGCCGCAAAGCGTGAAGGGCTCGGCGTGCACGCAGGTCACGGTCTTAACTACAAGAATACACCGTACCTGTTGTCCGTGCCTGAAATTACCGGGTTTTCGATCGGCTTTGCGATCGTTGCTCGAGCTGTATTTGTTGGCTTCAGGCTGGCAACACAGGAAATGGTTGAAGTAATCAAAGGAGCACGATGAAGAATTTCGGTTTACGAGTTGGCATCGTTGTTGTTACTATCCTTCTCGGCATTTATGCAATATATCCAACGGTACGAATGTACACGGCAGAGGGTTTGTCCAAAGAGGAAGAGCTTAATCTCTCCAAGCGCGCCATGCATCTCGGGTTGGATCTCAAGGGAGGAATGCACATCGTTCTTGAAGTTGACACGACCGGCATGGCAGAAACTCCACAGGATCTGCGGGACCGTGCTTACGAAATTATCCAGAATCGCATTGATGAATTCGGCGTGTTCGAACCGACCATAGAGAAACAGTCAGGAGGAAGAATTCTTGTGCAGCTGCCAGGTGTTGATCGGGACCGCGCAATCTACCTGATTGAAAAGGTTGCGCATTTGGAATTCAAGCTCGTTGCCGATGAGCAGCTCGCCACGGTCGTCGAGCGTATTGATGATTACCTGGCCGAACAGGACACCATGGGATTCGAACAGCCATTTAGTTCTTACTTCATGTCACTACAACGGGATATAGGAATTGATGTCCGCGACGAGGATTCACTCCGTGCACTGCTTGCCAAAGCACAGGAGGTCATACCTGAGGACATGCACTTTTTGTTTGGCCCCAAAGAGGATTCCGAAGGCCGGCAGGTGAAACGTCTGTACCTTTTGAAGAAAGAAGCAGAGCTGACCGGTGAAGCAGTCCGCGATGCGAGCCACGAACCATCGCAGGGACAAGACCTTCAACATATGGGTACGTGGCAGATCAGTCTCGAATTCAAGCGTGAAGCAGCGCGTCAATTCGCCTCAATCACTGGCAAGTACATAAACAGACGGCTCGCAATTGTTCTCGACAGTGTGGTCCAGTCCGCACCATTTATTCAGGAACGAATTCCTCACGGTCGTGCGCGCATCACCGGTCAATTCAATGCTGAAAAGGCACGTGATCTTGCCATCATCCTGCGGGCGGGAGCACTGCCGGCGCCACTACGAATCGTTGAGGAGCGAAGTGTTGGTCCGAGTCTCGGTCGAGATTCTATTGAGAGTGGCATACGTGCAGTTCTTATCGCCAGTGCACTGGTCATTGTGTTCATGCTCATCTACTATTCTCTATCTGGTTTTGTCGCTGATATTGCACTCTTTCTTAATCTTTTCTTCCTCATTGCTATCCTGAGTGCATTCAGGGGCAGTTTGACAATGCCGGGCATCGCAGGAATCGCATTGACGATCGGCATGGCCGTTGATGCGAACGTCCTCATTTTTGAAAGGATACGAGAAGAACTGAGAATTGGGAAGACGACGAGGACGGCGATTGACCAGGGTTTTGGTCGCGCATGGATAACGATTTTTGATTCAAATATTACGACGATCATCATTGGCGTGATACTGTTCATTTTCGGCAGCGGACCAATTAAGGGTTTTGCCCTGACGCTGACTGTCGGACTCGTGGCGAATCTCTTTAGTGCTGTCTTCGTGAGCAAGGTAATATTCAACTTTTTTACGTACCGCGTTAACGTACAGAAACTGAGGATTTGAAAATGATTGAACTCATTAAAAACCCCAACATCGATTTTATCGGCAAGAGAAAATTCGGCTTTGTGTTTTCAGCAATTCTTATGATCATTTCACTACTCCTTCTCATTTTCATTGGTCCCAATTTCGGAATCGATTTTACTGGTGGCGCACTTCTGCAGATACGGTTTTCACAACGGATTACGACGGCCGAATTGAGAAACTCGCTCGCAAAGATTGGTAAGGAGCATGCCCAGATTCAATCGCTCGGTGCCGAGCAGAAGGAGTATATTGTCCGGGCAGCAGAAAGGAATCCGGTCGAGTTTGCCAAGAATGTGAAAGCAGTCCTCCAAGAAGACTACCCAGACAATGCGCAGCAGGTTGTGCGTGAGGAGACGGTTGAACCGAAGATCGGCAAGGAATTACTCGGGAAGACGCTGTGGGCGATAATCATTGCACTTGCCCTCATTCTCGTGTATGTGTCGTTCAGATTCGACTACCGTTTTGGAATCGCTGCGGTCATCGCGTTGTTTCACGATGCGTTGTTCACCATTGGCGTTCTCATCGTCACGCAACGTGAGTTCTCAATTGTCGTGGTCGGTGCGCTGTTGACCATAATCGGGTATTCCATTAACGACTCGATTGTCATCTCTGACCGTATTCGGGAGAAATTTAAGAAGATGCGCAAAGAACCCTACAATGTGATTCTGAATACAGGACTCAACGAAGTCCTCTCGAGAACAATACTAACGGTGGGCACGACACTCCTTGCAGTCATCGCCCTTCTCATATTCGGTGGTTCAGTGATTGCTGACTTTGCATTCACGTTGCTCGTCGGCTTCGTCATAGGAACGTATTCTTCGATATTCATTGTTGCGAACATAGTATCTGTCTGGGAAGAAAGGTTTCCTAAGAAAAAATAAGATCTATTAAGAAAGTAATAGCGACCGGTTTCTTTCTCGGGTACATTCCCGTAGCACCTGCAACGTTTTCATGTTTGATCAGTGTCGGTATTTGGTATTTTCTGATTCCCCACAAAATCCTCTATGTCGTGGTTACCGTGTTCCTCTTCACCGCTGGTGTCATTGTCTCACGTGATCTGACGCAGGAGTGGGGCAAAGATCCGCATCAGATCGTTATTGACGAGTACTCGTGTTTTCTCGTGCCGCTGTACTTCACGCCACTGAAACTGGTGCCGTTGATTATTACGTTCCTCTTGTTCCGGCTTTTTGATATTGTGAAGCCACCGCCTCTCAAGTCGCTCGAGCGCGTACCTGGCGGCTGGGGAGTGATGCTTGACGACCTCGGTGCCGCGGTGTACACAGCAGTTGTTGCGCTCGTACTATTCGCGATTTTCCGACTATGATACAGAAAGCAGTTCGTGCCGCTCTTGCCCGGCAGTTGATTAGAAAGAAACTCACGATCAGTGTGTGCGAATCGTGTACTGGCGGCATGCTCAGTAGTATGATCACTGACCGACCTGGAAGTTCGAAATACTTTGTCGGCGGAGTCATCGCCTACTCCAATGAGGTGAAAAGGAACGTCGTTGGCGTGAAGCCCGCAACACTGAGAAAACACGGTAGCGTGAGTGCTGAAGTTGTCGTCGAGATGGCTCGTGGTGTACGTCGGAAGCTCGTTGCTGACATCGGCATTGCGATAACGGGAATAGCTGGTCCAACCGGTGGTTCGAAGAAAAAGCCGGTTGGCTTGGTCTACCTCGGTGTTGCGTCCCGACACCGGGTATCTGTCAAAAGGTTGTTGCTGAAGGGAAGCCGCGATACGATCAGAAAGCGTGCGTGTCTCGAAGCACTGTACATGGTCACTAGCTGTCTATGAAATCACTGAGGCATTCCGCAGTGAAAACCGCCGTGTCCTTTTCTAAGACGATTCCACTAATTGTCGGCATGATCTTGCTCATAAGTTTGATTTCAAACATAATTCCAAGGTCTTTCTATGCAATGATCTTCAGCAAGAACCCCCTGCTCGACTCACTGATTGGTAGTGCCATAGGCAGCGTATCGACTGGACCACCGATAACGAGCTACATCATCGGCGGAGAATTATTGAAGGAAGGTGTCAGCCTTATTGCAGTGACCGCCTTCATGGTTGCATGGGTGACCGTAGGGGTTATACAGTTTCCGTTTGAGTCTATTATGTTAACTGTGAAGTTCGCCCTCATCCGAAATGCGACGAGTTTTCTATTTTCAATTGTTGTCGCAATTGTTACCGTATTGCTCCTCAACAATGGGTGGTAATGGCACGTCACAATAGAGCGAAGCGAAGGAATATTTCTTGGTTCTTCGTTGCGGCAGTTATTTTTATTTATGTCGTCATTGCGTGTGTCGATCTCAGTCTTTTTTCAAAGAGTGTCGTACTTTTTTCAAATTTAATTATCAAGATCATTCCGATTTTTATCATTATTTATGTCCTCATGACAGTAACGCACTATTTCATTACGCCTGATTTTGTCACCAAGCACTTCATCGAGTCAGGGATGCGGAAGTGGATTTTCATCATAATCGGAGGTATTTTGTCGACCGGTCCGATATACATGTGGTATCCGCTACTTGCGGATTTGCGAAAACGGGGAATCCAGTACGGCTACATAGCGACGTTTCTGTACAGCCGAGCAATCAAAGTTCCGCTGCTACCAGTAATACTTTTCTATTTCAGTGCGAAGTACGTTTTCGTTTTGACGGCGACAATGATCATTATGTCGGTTCTGCAAGGCATCGCGATCAATAAAATACTGCAGTTCGAGCAGTAAAACCATTCACGGCATTCTTGATAGTGACGTCGTTAGGCGTATAATTACATATGGCTCGCAGTTTCAACCAGGATCTGGTCACCTACTACAATGAACGTGCACACGAGTACGATGGTGTGTACGCGGGTAAGAATCCGGCAATTGATAGAGCCGACCTCTACATCGCGGATGTCACAAAGATCGCACGGCTCGCATCTCGATTCGGTACCGGCGACATTATTGACATCGGGTGTGGTACTGGCTACTGGCTGTCATACTATGGCAAGAACGCGTCGCACGTTCTCTTGATTGATGAATCAGTGAACATGCTCGCCGAATGCCGAAACCGTGTGCGTGAACTCGGCATGAACGAAAAGTGTGACTTCACGCAGGGGAATTTCTTCATCGCGCCGCTCGGCAAACGTCAGTTTGATGGTGCGGTCATCGGCTTCGTTCTCAGCCATATGGGTGCAGACGATGTGGCACTTTTTTTTGAGCGGCTTGAAACCATACTCGCACGAAACGCACAGATACTGGTTATCGATTCTGCCTGGAGTGCGACCCGCGCACGCTATCGGAACAAGCGCGGTGTGCAGGAACGCACGCTCAGCGATGGTCGCGTTTTTTCTATCTACAAGCAATACTTCACGCTCGATGAACTCTCGGCGCTCATGTTTTGCAACGGATTCGAGCTGACATCGTCGTATGCGGGTGAGGTTTTTCTTGCCGCAGTGGGGGTACGCCGTGCATAGCATACGGCTTTTGTCGTGGAATATCAATGGCCTTCGTGCGATAATGAAAAAAGGATTTCTCAGTTGGCTGTCGCGTGAGAAACCAGATGTTTTGTGTATCCAGGAAACAAAGGCGCAGGAGCACCAGACACCAGAAGCGTTACAAAATCTTAAAGACTACAAGACATATTTCGCATCAGCAGAAAAAAGGGGTTACAGTGGTGTGGCCTTGTTCACGCGCGATAGTCCTGAGAAGGTTTTCACAGAAATGGGTGTGGCGAGGTTCGATCGTGAAGGGAGATTCCTGAGGGCTGATTACGCTAACTTCACACTCCTCAACGTATACTTCCCCAATGGCAAAGCATCAAAGAAACGGTTGCGGTACAAGATGGATTTCTACAACGCCTTTCTCAGCTACATCCAACACCTAAAGCCAAAAGCCCAAAGGCTCATCATTTGCGGCGACGTGAACACCGCACACAGAGAGATTGATCTGGCACGACCGAAACAGAATATGAAAATATCAGGGTTTCTGCCCGAAGAAAGAGCATGGATCGATGTGTTTCTCGCCCAGGGATTTCTCGACACATTTCGGCTCTTCACTGCTGAGGGTGGTCACTATACGTGGTGGGACTACAAGACCAGAGCACGGGAACGGAACGTCGGCTGGCGGATTGACTATTTCTTTGTCAATCGCGCGGCACGTAAAAATGTGACAAGAGCATTCATGCTTCCCGAGATTCCTGGTTCAGATCACTGTCCCATTGGCATTGAGGTGACATGGTCGAAAAGGAGAAGGCCGTGAGAGCGTTCTTGGCAGTTGAGGTCCCGCAGCGTGTGCGTACGTACGTGTGGCGCACTATTGAGGACGAGCAACAGAAAGATATGCCGATAAAGTGGGTAAATGTCGAGAACATGCACATCACGCTCAAGTTTCTCGGTGACATTGATGAAAAACAGCAGGCTGACGTCAGTCACGCGGTAGAGCAGATTACTCATCAGCACGAGGTTTTCGCTTTAAACCTGAAAGATATCGGATGTTTCCCCAATCCGAAATATCCGCGCGTCCTGTGGGTCGGTGTCGAGAACGGGCGCGAAGCGCTCTGTGCGCTTGCTCGTGAGATTGATGGGCAGCTTGCCGGTTTGGGCTTTGAACCGGAAAAGCGGTTCCACCCGCACCTCACTATCGCGCGGATGAGAAAACCGTGTGTGGTTGATCATATCTTGAAGCGTCGTCTTGTGACCGATACCTTCGAAGCCACGGCAGTTGTTCTTTTTCAATCTACTTTAACGCCGCACGGTCCGATATACAAAGCACTTGAACGCTGTGCGCTCAGAGGGGTCAAATCTCAACATTGAACATCGGTTTCTTCAGTAACTGCTTTGCGCAAAGACGTACGGACAGGTGCTGGAGGAGATGCTTACGCGGGCAAATGTTCAATGTTGAGATTTGACCCCATCATGGCATGTAGGTGTGTTTAATGTGAAATACGCTGCGGAAAATATTCGTGTACACGTCGGGATTGTCTTTCCTTATTTTCTCCAAAAACCTCCTCACTAATTCACGTTTCGAATCTTGAAAGTAGGGACAGGGGGTGGCCATCGGAGAAAGCCTATACAGCTCTGCGATGGCGTTGACGTGCTTCTTATCCACGTAGTAGAGCGGTCGTACTAAGAAAAACCTTCCCTGGATGACAGATTGCTTAGGCACGAGCGTTGACATTTCACCATTATATATCATGTTGAGGAGCAGCGTTTCGCATACATCTTGCTTGTTGTGAGCAAGGGCGATTTGAAAAATATTGTTCTTTTCAGCAACTTCAAGGAGTTTTTTCCTTCGTTCTCGTGAACACTGGTAGCACTTTTTCTCGGCTTTTTCAATGATCGAGCGCGCCCCTGTTTTTACAATGGTGTAAGGAATACCACAGGTTATGAGGAAATCTTTAAGAGGTGTTGTGTTTGATTCTGGAAATTGATGGTCAACATGACAGGCGTGGATGTCCCACTGCTTTTCATAGCGGCGGTTATACTCAATGAGTAGTAGTAGTAGAACAAGACTGTCCACACCACCAGACACACCGACGAGTACGCGAGCGTTGCATGCCAAAAATGTATGGCGCTCCGCTGCCTGTCTGATGAGCTGAAGACAGGTATTTACGAGGCGTTTGCCTTCTGGTCGATCACGTGGCAATTATCTTAGTACAATAAGTTGCTTTATCGCAACTCCCTTACTCGATTCGAGACGATAGAAATAGATACCATTGGGTACGAGATTACCGTCGTCATCATCGGCGTACCATATGACACTATGGGTGCCCTTAAGATAGCGGTTACGGGTAATGACTTTCACTGGTTCGCCAATAAGATTGTATATGGTAATTGTCACATCCAGGTTTTGATCGACCGCAAAGGAGATTTCCGTATAATTGTCAACCGGATTCGGCTGATTAGCGTAGAGCGTGATGACGCTTGCGCTACTTCTTCCGGTACCAGTGAATGTCTTAATCGCTGTGTCGACGTAATCGAACACGTAAATATCGTTATTGATCGGACTCGACTCGATTTGGGAGCCGGGTGCGACATTGTCTATGCTGATTCGACCTTGGTAGGTTCCATCTGATTCGAGCACGACAATTGAGTCAGAAAATAGCACGTACACATTGCCATTCCGGCTCGCAGTAAGGTCTACGATAGTATTCGATGCGCTGTAGATGATTTTCTTGGCGTACGATCGATTATTATCAATTGAACCACCAACCCACCTATAGATTTGGTTCTTTTCAAGTGTGTACAATGGCGTCAAAGGTTCAGTGTAGTCACCCATCGGTATCATCGCGAAACGCTCTGCCGGTATGTTGAGAGTGCCAATTTGTTCTCCTTCGGAAACCAGGTCGAGCGCTCCAGCTTCATTGAGGACAACAATGGAGCGGCCGTCAAGCGTGAGCGCGTGCATTTGCGTTGGCGTGTTGAAGGTAAGATCAGAAAAAAGAGCAAACCTTTGGGTGTTCAGATCGAGTGTGTATAGACGGTTACTTGTGTCGAGAAGGTACGCAATTCCTTCATCCACGGCGAGCAACTTACCATCAGCAATACCCTGGACGAAGAACGGATTTTTGCTTTCCGCTTCGTATTTCAGTATTGATGATGTGGAGAGGACGTAGAGCTCTCCCGAACTGCTTATCGCCAGGTCATTGACCTGAATACCTCTGGGAAGTGTTATCTCGTCGGTTTGCTGCCACTCGCCAAAGGCCGTACAGATGAGAAAAATGAACACGATTGTGTTTCGCATGAACCTCCTTGTTTTGCATTTTTATTGTTCGCATAATAAATTATAGTAAGTTTCATATCGTTGTCAAGGGCAGGCAGTTAGTGCGCCAGGACATCGTTACCATGGCATATGCACGCTAAAGATGAGGAGTTATGTCGCGTTGTCGTCGCGCGTGTCCGTCTGAGGACTACGCAGGAGCTTGAGCCGACCTCATGTCTTGCTTCACTCACACCTGTAGTCGCTCGATTCATCGAGCATCTTACGACCATCCTTTCCGATAAATCGGGAGACTACAGCGCCACCACCTGTAGTCGCTCGATTCATCGAGCATCTTATGGCCATCCTTTCAGGTAAATCGGGAGACTACAGGCACCAACCACCTCCGCCTGATAAATCAGGCAACTACAATGAGGCGTTGGGCGACATTCGATTGACAATAGGACAATACGACGATAGGACAATCAGACTGAGAGAATTGTCTACGCACCTGACAATGATGTGTTGACCGTGGACAAGGCATGTTAAGCCTTGTGAGGGCAGGAGGCCGCCTTTAAAGTGTTTGACAAAAAGCACGGTATCTCGTATAATGCGGCCATGAAGAGCACCACAATTATCGGTCTGAAGCACGACGGTATAGTCGCTATGGGCTGTGACGGTCAGGTGACGACTGGTGAGGTAGTAATGAAGCACACTGCCAAAAAGGTCCGCAAAATGTACAATGGCAGAATTCTGACCGGTTTTGCTGGTTCAACGGCAGATGCGCTCTCACTCTTCCAACGATTTGAGTCAAAGCTTGAGGAATTTAGAGGCAATCTTCCGCGCAGCGTCGTTGAGCTCGCAAAGGATTGGCGCCAGGATAAGGTTCTTCGCCGTCTTGAGGCGCTGCTTGCGATACTCGATAAAGACCATGCCTACGTTGTCTCTGGGTCAGGCGATATTGTCGAACCGGATGATGGGATTGTCGCTATCGGATCAGGCAGTGCGTATGCACTGGCGGCGTGTCGTGCGTTGAAAAAACATGCCCGGCTATCGGCTACCGAGATTGTTGAGGAGGCAATTCGAATTGCTGCTGGTATTTGCATCTATACGAATACTGAAATACACATTGAGTCTCTCTGACCGGTATCTTAGGTTTTTCGCCGCGACAACACGATTTTGAGCTTTCGCAGCGCATTCTCTTTTATTTGGCGGACGCGTTCACGCGTTATGTTCATGATACGACTGATATCCTTGAGACTGTGTACTTCATAGTCGCCAAGTCCGAAATTTCTCTTCAGTATTTCCTGCTCACGGGGCTCGAGTTTGTGCAGCGCATCCATGAGCCGTTCCTTTTGCACTTTTTTCTTGAATAGTTCATCAGGAGGCGGCGCAATGAGGTTATCGGCACCCTCCATATCGAGCATGACCGATTCTATATAGGGACTTTCTGAATTCTCGAACGTTTCATCGAGCGAATACGGCGGGATAAGTTCACGAAGCGCTAAGGATACCGCAGTTTCGTCCACCTTCAGTATCGTAGCCAGTTCAGCGACGGTCGGCTCCTGACCTCTTTTCTGAATGTATTGTTTCGTTTTGATCTGGATGCGTTTTGCAAGAAAACTTTTCTGTACGATACCGCGCTCAGCATTGATCGCATCGTATATCGCTCGTTTGACCCACCATACAGAATAGGTGTTGAATCGGTAGCCTTTGCGTTCATCAAACTTGCTCGTCGCATGTATGAGACCCTCATTACCCGAGTTGATTAATTCAGATAGTGTGAGTCCCTGGTTTCTGAATTTTTTCGCGATGTAAACAACGATTCTTAGGTTCGAACAGATGAGCTTTTCTTTTGCCTCTTCGTCGTTTTTTGTTCGTACCCTCTTGGCGAGTCGGAATTCTTCTTCTTTCTTGAGGATAGGAAACTGACTGATTTCCTCGAGATACTGTTTGAGACCTCTATCACTCGTTACGCGAAACATACGTTTCTCTCTCCGCCATACTGCACGCCGGGAAGAAAAAAGATCTGTACTCCTTCCCGGTATGCAGTTGATACTGCTATGGTGTTACAGCAATATATAGTTTTCGCTCCCCTCTTTGGATGTGGAATATTGCCGCTTTTCCTTCTTCCAGAACCGCGATAGCTGCTCGATAATCATCAACATCACTGATTTCAGTTTTACCAACCGATAAAATGACGTCGCCGACTCTCACCCCCGCGTCGGCCGCAGGTGATTCATTGTCAACCTGGATAACGACGACGCCGCGCGTCGCTCCGAGATTGAAGCGCTGTGCTTGCGCGTCAGTCACACTCACCACTTGCAACCCCAGTTCACTCTCATCTTTGCGCTCTTCAATTTGGCTCATTTCGTCAGGGTATTCTTCGATCGTGACCCGCAACTTTTTTTCCTTACCGTCACGGATTACCTTCACGGTTACTGTTTCACCAATCGGCGTCGCTGCGACCTGTATCTTGAAAGACTGTCTGTTTTTCACCTTTTTGCCGTCATATTCGACAACGACGTCGCCACTTTGTATACCTGCTTTTTCGGCTGGTGTATTCGACACGACTTCGCTTATGAGCACACCTTCCAGTGATGGAAGGTCAAGTGCATCCTTTAGGTCAGTAGAGATATCTTGCAGGTAAACGCCGAGATACCCACGCGTTACCTTACCCGTTTCCTTGAGTTCGTCAATAACATCTCTGGCAAGGTTGGCCGGTATGGCGAAGCCGATTCCGACATTGCCACCGCTCGGTGAGGTGATTGCCGCGTTGATACCGATGACTTCGCCGTGTATGTTGACGAGCGGGCCACCTGAATTACCGAAGTTGATTGCGGCGTCAGTCTGTAAGAAACTTTGGTAGTCAGGGCCTTCAGGCAAGGCAATGTCTGCCCGTCCCTTTGCAGAAATTACGCCAACGGTAACTGTTCCTTCAAGCTGAAAAGGATTACCAAAGGCGATTGCCCAATCACCAACTCTGACGTCGTCAGAATTCCCAAAGCTGAGGGCTGGAAATTGATCATCGCTTTCGATTTTCAGAAGTGCTACGTCTGTTCGTGGGTCAGTGCCGATAACCGTCACTTCTTCACCTTTGAATTCTCTCTTGTTTTCCAATTTGACTATGATATCAGACGCATCCTTAATAACATGGTAGTTCGTGATGAGGTAGCCATCCCCAGAAACGATGAATCCTGAACCGAGTGTTTGAGCACGTCCTTCATACTGCGGTGCATCGCGGAAAAAGTCCCGGAAGAAATCCTCAAATGGCCCCTCGAAATACCATTCAAAACCAGGAACACTTCTACTTACTTTCTTTTCCGCCGCAATATTAACCACTGCGGGCAGAACTGTTTCGGCTATGCGTGCAAAGGGACTGGTACCTTCATCGGTAATAAGAGGAATAGGTAAGTGTGTTTCAGTTTGCGCCTCACTGCGGTTGGTGAAAGTAGGGATACTCGTGACGATTATTACACCAAAAAGAAAAGCAAACACTGCCGCAGCGCCAGCAATGATTCCTGCGGTTCTTAGAGAGATTTTACTTCCCATAGTAACCTCCTTGTGCTTTGCTCATGTGTGCGCGATGACACGTCGAGCTCTCGTTCGGCTGGGGACGTCGTATGCAGAAATGAAACACTGTATGCACAGCAGCACCCTATCGCAATCAGGATTTCTTACGTGTTGCCTTCCTTTTTGCTTCTTTTCCGACCTTCTTGTATTCCTTTTCCTTCGCGCTCAGTTTCCGCTGGGTGCTTTTGATTTTCCGGATCGCAGCCATTACTTTTGCTGTCTGTCGCCAATTATCGTTTTTCTTGACAAACACCTCATCATAAACAGCGGTACCCAGTGCGGTGAACGTCTCTTTGAGCATTCTATTGAGGTCAAAGATCTCGAGCTTCAGTCTGCCCTTCAACGTTAAATCCCCAGCTTCTTTTCCGACCACACGAGATGCTTCCTCCAGCCACTGTGTAAGATCACTCCATATTTTCGTAACCGGTTTCTGCTTAGCCACAATGCCTCCTTTCAATCTGTTAGACAGTATACGCATTATACAAGTTTACTGCCAACTCTATGTCTCTCTGATCTCTTTTTCTTTCTTATTTAGTATATCGTCAACTCTCCCTATGTAGTCATCAGTTAACATCTGTATCTGCTCCTGACATTTGAAGGAATCGTCTTCTGATATTTTCTTAGCCTTTTCTTCTCTTTTCGTTTCACTATTTGCTTCTCGTCGTATGTTTCGTATTGCCACTCTTGTATCTTCACCCAACCGTTGTGTTAACTTCACAAGTTCTTCGCGGCGCTCCGTCGTCAAGGGTGGTATCGCGAGACGAATGACACTTCCATCACTGTTCGGCGTGAGACCGATCGCTGACTTAAAGAGTGCCTTTTCGATTTCCTGAAGTGCATTCTTATCCCACGGTTGGATGACCATGAGCCGCGGTTCAGGAATGCTGATTGATGCGACCTGGTTGAGCGGCAGCGTGCTTCCATAGTATTCCACTTTAATACCATCGAGCAGTGCTGGTGACGCACGTCCAGTTCTTAACTTCGATAGTTCCTGGGCGAGGAGCGCAACTGATTTTTCCATTTTTGTTTTGGCATTCTCCTGAATTTTGTTTGGCATGCTTAACCTCCGTTGGTGACGAGTGTACCGATTTCTTGTCCTTTAATGATAGCCTTGAGTGGATATTTGGCAAAATTGTAGACACAGATCGGAATCGTGGCATTTCTGCAGAGATCGAATGCTGTCAAATCCATGATTTTCAAATTCTTGCTGATCGCCTCATCATATCGCAATCGCTTGTACAAGGTTGCCTTCTTTGTCTTCTCGGGATCAGCAGAGTGTATGCCTTCAACCTTTGTCGCCTTGATGACAATATCTGCATCGAATTCGGCGGCCCGGAGTGCTGCAGCAGTATCAGTCGTGAATAGTGGATTGCCAGTGCCGCCAACGAAAATGAGTACCGTGCCTGCTTCGTAGTAGGGTCTATCTTCCTGTTGGCTGCATCGGTGGACAATACCAGAGACATCGATGCCGCTGCTCAAACGCGAAGGGATGTGATGCTGTTGCAGGTGCACCTGGATGACAATGCCATTGATCACTGTGGCGATCATACCGCACTGGTCAGCATGACTGGTGCCGAGCCACTGCATGGCGCGGCCTCGAATGAGATTTCCACCGCCCACAACGACCCCAATTTTTATACCGCATCGGTGGCATTCTGCGATTTGTCCAACCGCATATCCGAGGAGTTGACGATCAAAAGGATGGGCATGACTGCCGAGCATCTCACCAGATATTTTCAGAATAATGCGTTGGTATTTCACATGAGATCGTCGTGTGGGAGTTACACGAGGGCGTTTCCCCGCGCGCCGACCTTGTATTGATGTGCTCCGAGATGCGGAACGGTTTTTCTTCATTCGCCGAGGCGAAAACGCACAAAGCGCCTGACAACGATGTTCTCGCCGAATTTAGCAATCTGTTCTTTTATGTACTCACCGACGGTTTTTTCTGGAATTTTCACGAAGGGCTGCTCCAGAAGGCAGACATCGGAATAGAACTTTTCTAACTTGCCGTCTACAATCTTCTCAACGATTTCTTGCGGTTTCTTGAGATCCTTTACCATACTTGTGTATATTTCTTTCTCTCGCTCAATAACGTCGGCGGGCAGTTCTTCGCGGCTCACGGCAATTGGTTCACTCGCGGCAATTTGCAGTGCGATATCGCGGACAAAACGCTTGAATTCCTGGGTACGGGCAACAAAATCTGTTTCGCAGTTGACCTCAACAAGAACGCCGAGGCGATCACCAGGGTGGATGTAGGCATCGATGATTCCTTCCTTTGTAATCCTGCCGACTTTCTTGGCGGCAAGGGCGAGTCCTTTTTTCCGTAACGTATCAACGGCCTTCTCGATATCGCCGTCGGCTTCGGTCAGTGCATTCTTGCACTCAACAATACCGGCACCAGTACGCGCTCTCAATTCTCGTACTTTCTCAAGATTCATTCTCTTGTTTTTCCTCTTCTGTTTCAAATCCCTTTCGTCCTTCGATAACCGCATCAGCAATGAGGTGCGTGATGAGGGCAATTGAGCGTATCGAATCGTCATTAGCCGGTATGGGATACGTGACCTCGGTAGGATCTACGTTCGTATCGACAATAGCTATGATCGGTATTTCTTTTCTTTTCGCTTCTTGAAAAGCAGTTACATCCTTCTTGATATCGGCAAGGAACACAAGGCCAGGAAGACGATCCATTTCCTTGACACCACCAAAATACTTCAAAAGCTTTTGATACTCCCGTTCAAGACGGGAGAGTTCTTTCTTGGATTTGAGTTGCCAGCGTCCATCTTCCTTCATTTGCTCAAACTCTCGTAATCTGTGTACACTCTGATTCAGTATATCAAAATTGGTAAGCAATCCACCGAGCCACCGTTCCGTAATGTGAAAGACGCCAGCACGTTGTGCTTCCTCTTTAATAATATCTTTCGCCTGCTTCTTCGTGCCGACAAAGAGAATACCCTTGCCGCGCTCTGCAATATCAACTGTTGCTTTGTGTGCACGTTTCATCGATTCAAGGGTTTTACGAAGGTCGATTATGTGAACGCCATTTCTCTTTCCGAAAATAAATTTCTCCATTTTCGGATTCCAGCGTTTCGTGCGATGACCAAAGTGTACGCCAGCAGATATCAGGTCTTGCATTTTAACAAGTTCCAAATGACCTCCTTATCGTTTGGAGAACTGGAATCTTTTTCTTCTTTTTGCCAAACCGTATTTCATGCGCTCTTTTTCTCGCGGATCACGCTTCAGCAAACCAGCACTTTTGAGCGATGCCTTCAGATCAGCGTTGTATATGACCAGCGCCCGCGCAATTCCGTGACACACAGCACCTGCTTGTCCGGCAATACCACCACCGAGTACTTTCACCCTTATATCGACACTACCCGTAACACCAGCGGTCTTCAATGGTAGGCGCACAAGGTCGACGAGGTCCTGTCTTCCGAAGTATTTCAGTGGATCGCGACTGTTTACCTTCAGTGTCCCGGTGCCGGATTTCAACATCACTTTTGCGCGTGCCCGTTTTCGAGAACCAGTGATAACATCCATACATCCTCCTCGCTACATTTTTGACAGATCGATCAGTGACGGCTTTTGTGCCGTATGCGGGTGGTCTGGTGCTGTATAGAGCTTCAGTCGCTTCATGCGTGGGGCTCTGAGTCTATTCTTCGGCAGCATACCACTCACCGCATGGTACAGGACCTTTTCTGGCTGCTTACGCAGCAGTAACTCAAGACTAATACGCTTGAGCCCACCTGGGTAAAAACTGTGTGAATAGTAAATTTTATCTTTCATTTTCTTGCCGGTGACGCGAAACTTATCAGCATTCACCACGACAACGAAATCGCCGCAATCAACGTGAGGTGTGTACTGTGGTTTGTGTTTACCAATGAGAATACGGGAAATACGTGTGGCCAAGCGGCCGAGCACCTTATCTGAGGCATCAACAACGTACCACCTGCGTACAACCTCACCTTTTTTCAGCACTTTCGTAACCATAGACAAGTATTATAACGATTTTGAGAGTACTGTCAACATTATGTTGCTGGAATAGTTGCAGTCGTTGGATAGTTGGTATACCTTAGTGTGCTTGAGCCCAGTTCTGTCCAACACCGATGGTCACGCGTAAAGGTATGGCAAGTTCGACGATTTTTTCCATGCTTTCTTTGATGAGCTCTCGTGCTTCATCAATACGTGCCGTCTCGATCTCAAAGACCAATTCGTCATGGATTGACAGGAGCAATCCACGCTCAAAGCCCTGTTCGTGGAGTTTCTGTTCGACATCTATCATGGCCAGTTTGATGAGGTCAGCAGCACTGCCCTGAATTGGTGTGTTGATGGCAGCCCGCTTGGTGAATTCCCGGACCGCATGGTTACGGGAGTGTATTTCTGGTAGTGGACGCCTTCTGCCAAACAGCGTCTCTGCATAGCCCTTCTTTTCAGCCGCGGCAACAACCTCTTCCCGCCACACCGCCACACCAGGATACAGATTGTAGTATGATTGGATGAACTGCATGGCGTGCTCAACTGGTATGTCAAGACCTTTGGCAAGACCGTAATCACTCATGCCATAGATGAGTCCGTAGTTGACCACTTTCGCCATTCTCCGGTTGGCGTCGGTAACCGACGACTCCGGGACATCATACATGAGTGCAGCCGTGTGGAGGTGGATATCTTTATCGTGTTTGAATGCATCGACAAGATTCTTGTCCCGTGTAATGTGTGCGAGAAGTCGAAGTTCAACTTGCGAGTAGTCTGCCGAAATGAGCGAGAATCCGCTATCCGCAACAAACCCATTTCTGATCCGCTTGCCGACCGCAGTGCGCACCGGTATGTTCTGAATATTAGGGTTTTGTGAAGATAGCCGACCTGTAGTTGTTCCCGTTTGATTGTAGGATGTGTGAATGCGGCCATCACGCGCCTGCGCAATGAGGGGATCAAGATATGTTGAACGTATTTTTGTGAGTTCGCGGTACGTGAGCACATATTTGGGCAATGGGTGAACACCGCTGAGCTGCTGAAGGACATCAACACTCGTTGAATAGTGTTTTTTACCCCGCTTCATTGGTGGTAGCTTCAGATCGTGGAAGAGTACCTGCGCGAGTTGCTTCGGTGAGTTGATATTGAATTGTCTGCCAGCACACTTGTAGATTTTTTTCTCAAGCGCGGCGACATCATGTTCGATCTCTGTGCCGAGTTCCTTGAAGTACCCGGCATCGATCTTTATACCTCGTTGCTCCATCCGTGCGAGGACAGCAATGAGCGGCTGTTCGATCGTACGGTACAGCTCTTCTCCGCCTACTTCACGGAGGTGCTCTGTGAGCGGTCCGTAAAGTTTCAAAGAATAGTGCGCATCCGCGACCGGCGTTATGTCAGCATAGTCATGTAGGTAGTGAAGGACAATATCCTTCAGCGTATATGCCTTCTTGTTCGGGTCACACAACCACGCTGCGATTTTAACATCGAACATTGGTGGTGTTATGGTTATGTGCTTGAGGTATTCCTTCAGGTCATAGCCGACTTTTGTGATGCGGTGGTCTTCGAAAAGAGGGGAACCGCTGGTGCGCGGTATCGTGTAGATAACACCTTGTGCTGTGCAGACGTGTGCTACGTCGTGTTCGAGGGCGATGCCGACGGTCGTGCCGACGTGCATTTCCGATACCACTTCGACCCGCTTGGCGCTCAGTGTTGAACGTTGTGTTACAGCCAGATTCTTGATGTACGAATGGAATTCGAGATCGAGGAGCAGCGTCATGAGGTGTTCGGTGTCGGGTTTCTTGACAATGAGATCGGCGGTTGTGATCTTCACCGGCACATTGCACTCGAGCACGATAAGTTTACGCGAGAGGAGCGCTTTCTGTTTGTGCTCGACCAAACGCTTATCGTGCTCCAGGGCATCTTCAAAGCGGTCGTACTTCTTAAGTATTTCACGCGCTCGTTTTGGTCCAACGCCTGGCACCCCGGGTACATTATCAATGGTGTCACCAGTCAGTGCGAGAAATTCGGCAAGCCGTTCTGGTGACGTCCCGAATTTCTCAATGACGCGCTCGCGGTCGTAGACAGTGTCCTGGTACGCATCATACACAAATATGTTTCTCTGCACCAGCTGCAGCAAGTCCTTGTCAGACGTTACGATGTACACCTCACCTTGATTCTTTAGTCGTAGTGCATATGTCGCGAGGACATCATCGGCTTCATAACCTTCCTGTTCAAAACAGGGCACACCGAGGTACTGCGACAGTTCTTTTGACTTTTCGATTTGAAATGGTATGTCGGCCGGCGGTGGCGGCCGCGTCGCCTTGTACTCTCTGTAGACAGCATCACGGAATGTTTCACCAGGCGCATCAAAAATCAGGCACATGTACTTTGATCGAAATCGATTCTTGATTTTTTCGAGCGTATTGAGAAATCCAAAAATGCCAGAGGTATTTTCTCCTTTTGAATTTTTGAGTGGGTTGTTAATAAATGCGAAGTAAGAACGGAATATGATTGAGTGCGCATCGATAAGGATGAACTTCTTGGGCATGAAGTATTATACGGACATTAGTGCCATAGGCAAGGCAAACAGAATAAGGCATGTCAGGGCAATTGGAGGCACACAAACAGGGCAATTCGGGGCATAACAAGGCACACTGCGGCAATGGAGGGCGCACACGGTGTGGCAATTCACGGCAATACACGGCAAGAAAGGCTGGACGGCAAAGATGGCAAGGCGCCCTGTGTTGCCTTGTTGCCCCGCTGCCCCATAAGTCCCCAGTTGCCGTGAATTGCCCTGAGGTGCCCCATTGTGGTTTGCCCTGAATTGCCTTGATATATTGCCTTGACACGCCTTATCTGTCGTTTGTATTGACAACTATCACATCGTATATACTATCACTTTGTGTCTTTTTCCAAGACAATTTTCGCTATTGTCAATCCACATGCGGCACATGGTCGTGCGGGTCGACTGTGGCCTCGTATTCTCAGGCGCCTACAGAACCGCCGTGCGCGTGTTGTTGCACGTTTGACAAAACGGCGGTGGCATGCCTTTCATCTCACCCGGGACGCACTGCACCGTGGCGCGCACCTTATTGTTAGTGTTGGCGGTGAGGGTACCCTGAATGAAGTTGTCAATGGTGTGTTACAGCACCAACGGTCATACCTGCCTGAGCTCGCAATGATACCGATTGGAACGGGTACTGATCTTTCACGGACACTGCGCATACCGAAAGAACAGACTAGTGTTGTTGACATGCTTGAAAGCGGCAAGACACGGTGCGTCGACGTTGGCAAGATCATCTTCAGGAACCGTCATCACGAGTGGCAGCGGTTTTTTGTCAACGCTTGCGATGCCGGACTCGGTGGTAGCGTGGTGAGTATCGCAAATAGTGCGCTTAAGCACCTTGGCGGATTTTCAACCTTCCTCGTCTCGAGCCTTGCCGCGCTCGCGACGTATAAACCCGCCCACATGGACATATGGGTGGATGGTGTCTGCGTCGACAGTGGCGGTATGACAATTGTTGGCGCCTTGAATGGGCAGTTCTTTGGTGGCGGTATGCACGCTGCACCGATGGCCGAGGTTGATGACGGGGTTCTAGAATGTATTTACGTCAAGAACACAAATATTTTCAAATTTGTTTCCAATGTTTTGGCTAAGGTCTATACGGGTGAACACCTGCGTTACCGCAACGTATGCCACTGCCCAGGTCGAGAGCTCAGAATCGTCTGCGACAAAGCTTTCCGTGTCGATGTCGATGGTGAACAGGAAAAGGCACAGGAGCTTGTAATCACCCTCATGCCCCGGGCTCTCAGGATGAGAGTTCCACGCGAATAATCATTTCTGATACAACTTGTGTTCTTTTATGTAGGTATAGACACCTGGTGTAACGAGATACTGAATACTTCGTCTCTCGCGTACACGCTTTCTGATCAGTGTTGAAGAAATGTCAATACGGGGAGCACCACTGACGAGTATCGTACGTCGTGGGTGATTGCCCTTTCTGATCCGATATCCTGTCCGCGGTACGACGATAATTGTGCATTCGCGCAACAACGCATGTGGTGCACGCCACGTTTTGATTTCTGACCACTGATCACTGCCCATGATGAGATGCAGTGTTCCCCGACTCATTTTCTTCAATCGCCGAATGACATCAATGGTGTATGTTTTCCCGGATATTCTATTCTCGATATCACTCACGTCAAAGTTTTTGTTATTCTTGATCGCGCGAGCAGTCATTGCGTAGCGCACTGTATACGGTGAATATCTCGATTTGTGCGGCGGGTTACCCGCGGGCACAAAGAGTATTGTATCAAGCGAGAATTCCTCCAAGACAGCTTGCGCAATAATGAGGTGGCCAATGTGTGGTGGATCAAAAAGCCCACCAAGTATACCAATGCGTCTACTGGTCTGTTTCTTCCTCATTGGTGTCAATCGCTTCGAGGGTTTCTTCCTGCGTGGAACTGTCACTCGCTTCGACTTCTTTGGTAGGTTCGGTCTGTCTGAGCCCTTCGCCCTCTCCAAGACCTTTGGTCTCGTCCAGATCTTCGACAGACAGATTGTGTATCTTTGTCTCTATCTCGCGTACCTTCGTTTCTGCTTTTACCCGCCACGCCGGTTCTTCAACGAGTCCTTGCAACAGGGTGAGTGCCTGCTCATACTGCCCCTGTTGTTCATAAATGACAGCCGCTCGGAATGCTGCCTCGGCACTGGCATCGGCTTCGGGGTACGTTGTCAGTACGTAGTTGAAGTAGATCAGTGCCGCATCTTCTTCACCAATTCTGACATAGAGTTTACCATTTTCTAACTCTTTTTTCGCCAGGCGGTTACGTGCCTCGAGGATGAGATTCCTCACTTCATTTGTGTGTGAGGAATTCGGGAACTGGGTCAGGAATTGATCAAGAAACCGTATCGCACGGTTGATTTCAGTTGGATCCTTGGAATAGTGTGGTGCTTTGTACAGGTGGGCTTTTGCCCGATTGAGGTACGCCTGTTCGAGGAACGTAGACGTCGGAAAATTCCTGATAAGGTAGTCAAATTCGGTAATCGCCTGGTCATATTCTTTGTTTTCAAAGTAGGTCATGCCGAGCCAGTATTGCGCATCGTCGACAAACTCTGATGACGGATGATAGAATAGTATCCGTTCGAATGCCTGAATTGCATCTTCAATCTTTTTGTTCTCATAGTAATACATTGCCCGTTCAAATTCTTCGGCAGGTGCGAGTGGTGCCAGCTGCCGTTTGCTGCTGCACGAGAGGCAAAAGTATACAATGAGTGTGAGGGTAATAATCTTTTTCACGAAAGTTCCTTGACTTCTTCGATCCGGGCTTTGGCTTTTTTGACAACATCGCCCTTTTCATAGGGGTTGAGCCGCAACACTCTCTTGTATGCCTCCAGTGCTTCAGGGTAATTGTTCTTCATGAAATGTATCTCACCAACATAGAAGTACGCATCATCAAGAAGTGATTTTGGTTCTTGGCTTGCAATAATGTGGTCAAAGTAAATTTTGGCACTATCGAGATTCCCCTCGTCAAAGAGGTTGACGCCAATCGCGTACTGTACTGAGCTGAGTTGCCAAAGGTTGGCAGCGGTTTTCAGTTTTTCATACTCATCCTCGGCGAGACGGAGCGCACGCGCGAGCCGGTTTGATTCTCTGAGCGCGGTGATTAACTGTGGTATGCTATTCTGTGCCCTTTCAGATGTCGAGTCAATTTCGAGTGCTCTCGTATATGCCTCGACTGCGGCGGCGTAGTTTTCCTTTTCAAAATGTAAGTCGCCGACCAAGAAGAGATTGTTCGCTTGATCGTACTCAGGTATGAGTCGCGCACACTGTTGGTACAGATACAGTGCACGTTCGGGTTCGTCGATTCTCAGCGCATTGTGGGCGAGACCATTGTAGAGCGCAAGGATACTATCCCTGAACGCAGGACTGATCGCAAGCGATTGTTCAAAATACAGGGCGGCTTCGTCAAACTCGTTTTTTTTCAGGTAGCAGTACCCGAGTAGATACTGAATCTCGTCACTCTTATTGTGCCGGAGTGATATGATCTCAGTAAGAGCGCGATCGTAGTTCCACTCACGAATGAATCGGCGCGCGTTTTCTACGCGTTCTTCAGTCGAAGAGCAACGCACCGCAATGAGGAGTACGCACATGACCGAAAAAACAATATAGCGTACGCGGTGAATATGCTGTGACACGTTTCGCACAATACAGTAATCCTTATAGCCGTGCCACGACAGTCGTGACAAGTTGCGTCAAATGTGGTTCGGCGCGCATCGCGGCTCTGAGAATGGTACGGATGCGTGCTGGTTTGAGAGCATCCGGTAGACCCATATCAGTGATGATTGAGAGTCCAAGGACTTTTATCCTCAGGTACCGGGCCATAAGCACCTCGGGTACCGTGGACATACCAACGGCATCAGCGCCGATTGTTCTCAAATACCGGTACTCAGCACCGGTTTCGAGATTTGGTCCGGGCACGGCAGCGTAGACACCCTTTTTGACCGGGATTTTCTGTTCAAGGGCACACTGCTCGGCACGTTCAATGATGCGAGCATCATAGCAGTTGTACAGGTCAGGAAAGCGCGGCCCCAGACGTGGGTCGTTCTTGCCCCGGAGCGGATTATCAGGCAGCAGGTTAATGTGGTCAGTAATGATCATAATGTCGCTCGGCGCAAACCCTGGATTCAAGCCGCCACTCGCGTTGGATATGATAAGGTATTTTATGCCAAGGAACTTCATCACCAGTACCGGAAAGGCGATTTCCTGAGCAGTGTATCCTTCATAGTAGTGAAATCTGCCTTGCATAGCAACGACTTTTCTTTTCTTGAGGTGACCGAGTATGAGTTTACCTTTGTGTGACTCGACCGTTGCGACAGCAAAATGGGGGATATCACGATAGCGAAAGACCTTAGTTTGAGAAATCACTGATGCGAGCCGGCCGAGTCCGGTTCCGAGAATAATGCCGATTGCTGGTTTGAAATCTATGTGCTGTTGTATGTAGCGTACTGCAGCACGTGCTTTGCCTCTCACTTTTTCTCCAACCGTTCAAGGAGCTTGAGGTACGATTCAAGCAGGCCACGGAATTCTGATACCATGAGCAGCCTCTGGTGTTCGACCATCTTCGTTTCTTCTTTGATGCGGGCGAGGTCTGATTGCGATTCTTTGAGATACTTCTGCACTTCGACACGTGCATTCGCAATGATCGTTTCGGCTTCCTTTTTGGCACCGTTCTTCAGTTCGTCAGCCGCTCGCTGGGTAGTTGTCAGCGTGTCCTGAAGGATTTTCTCCATGCGGCGGTAATCTTCAATCTTCCCATCCAGGTCCTTGACCCGTTCGCTCAGACTCGCATTCTCCCGCAGCAGATTTTCGAGTTCCGTCGAAACCATCTCGAGAAATGATTTGACTTCGTGCGGATCGTACCCACGGAGTGCTTTCCGAAATTCCTGCTTTCGGATTTCTAACGGTGTTATCGGCATTGTTCCTCCTTGTCGATAGAGCGTCTATTTACGTGCACAGGAGTGCTCTTCCGCCACCTTCCTTTTTTGCCTCAAGCAGTGCGTTGTGGGCCTTTTTTATTAGTTCGAAGGTTCCTCCGGCGTCCTCAGGAAAACTCGCAACACCAACGGATACATTCATCTCCCGTACTTGTAGTTTATCCTTGAAGAAATCGTAGTCCTTGATCTGTTCAACAATGCGCGTACCGGTGTTCAAGGCGCGGTCCCGGTCTGTTTCTGGCAAGAGAACAATAAACTCGTCACTACCGTAACGTGCCACAATATCGATACTGCGAAAGTTTTTCTTCAAAATACGTGCAAGTTCCTCGAGTATGCGGTCACCAACTTCGTGTCCGAACTCATCGTTGATCGCGACAAAGTTATCAATATCACAGCATAAAACAGATAGATTGTGTTCATAGCGGGAAGCACGCTGCAATTCTTTGCTCAGTTGATTTTCAAGATACCGTTTGTTAAAGAGCCCGGTGAGTGGATCTACCCAGATGCGGTGTTTAACACGGGAGTAAAAACTATTCGGTCGCAACAGGTGGTCGACGAGCACGTGCCCGTGACTCTGGAGTAGGTCAAGAAACTGATTTGCAGTGATTGCGTCAACCGCATACAGGCAGATGAGAAATAGTTTTGTTTCTGCCCGACTCACAAGGTCATCAATTACTTCCTCGTACTGCAGGTACTCTTCACTATTCTCCAAGAATATGCGTAGCCCCGTGTACGCGTCAGCACGGTTTATCTCCGCCTGTACCCATTTCGCGAATTCTGAGGGCGGAACCGCAGGATTCAAAGTCGAGAGTTTGCTTTTGAATTTTTTCTCCAGTGCGGCGCATGCTTTTTTCGTACCTATGAAAATGCATTTTTCATTCAACTCAATCCCATCGGTGATGAGCGGAACGACCATGCCGATCATCTGTTCGTAGTCCTGGTACACATGGAGGGCATGGATAGAACGCTCGAGATGATTTATCTCACTGTATGGCTTGCCTGAATCATTCATACTGCCACCTCTGCTAACGTTTGATTATGTGCTCCAGTGCATCAAGTGCCGGACGCATTTTTTCTTTTGTGTAATCACCCATATGACCGATGCGGATTATTTTTCCTCTCAGTTCACCCTGTCCATTGGCAAACAGTACACCGTGTTTTTCCTTGAGTTCGCTGATTATGTCCGTACTCGTGAGATGCTTGGGCATTTTTACCACAGTCAGGGCGTTTGACGGCCGTCGTGCAAGTGTTTCGAGTCCCATGTTTGTGACCCGCTCGCGCACGTACGCGGCAACGTCCTCGTGACGTGCGTAATTCTGCTCGAGCCCCGTCTGCAGAATAGTAGTAATACCTTTGTTGAGACCATAGAGCACATTAATTGCAGGCGTCCACGGTGTTTGGTGCTTAGTCCTGAATTTTTCACAGATTGCGAGATTGAAGTAGTACGTCGGCAAATCTGATTTTTGTGTTTTCTCAAAAGCGCGTTCATTAATGGCGATGAATGAAACACCCGGTGGTGACATAAGTGCTTTCTGAGAGGCACCAACCAAAATATCAATATGCCACGCGTCTTGTGGACACCGGTCCGCAGCAATACCGGCAACGCCGTCGACAACGAGGAATGCACCGTACTGCTTTGTTACTTCACCAAATGCACGAATATCGTTGAGTGCGCCGGTCGACGTTTCGGTCAAGGTCGTGAACACGACCGTCGGTTTGGCTTTCTGCTTCAAGACCGTTTCGATCTTCTCTGGTTTGATACAGCAGCCATATTCTTCCTGGACGACGGTCGGCGTGATTCCGTATGCCTGGCAGAGTTCGAGCCAGCGTTGGCCGAATTTTCCACAGATTGCGACGACTGGTTCATCCGAGCTCGAAAGTATATTGCCACATGCGGCCTCCATGGCACCGGTACCGGACGAAGAGAAGAGAAAGATTCTGCCACTGCTGCCGAGTATGTGCTTCAAACCTTCTGAGATTATCCGGAATAGCTCGGCAAACTGCGCCTCTCGATGGTACACTACTTGCCGTGCTGTTTCGCGGAGTACGTCGTCAGGGATATCAACAGGTCCTGGTGTGAACAGTGTGTACTTAGCCAAGGTGACTCCGACAGGTCGAGCACAATACCGCGTTTTTCTGATCAGTATCT
>Ga0111198_1016_pt1 | contig 27093 bp, 22 predicted proteins | sample DeeMarSWOR324_28_FD_80370 | JGI IMG/M metagenome (GOLD analysis project Ga0111198, IMG submission 80370) | candidate division WOR_3 bacterium SM23_60
CGAAAGGTAAAAGCAGGTGACAAATGCCACAGATGCGGTGGTGACCTCGCGTTACACAACGGATTGGAGCTTGGGCATATCTTTAAACTGGGTACAAAGTATTCAGCAAAACTCGGTGCAACGTTCCTCGATGCACAGGGCGTCGAGAAGCCGATTATCATGGGCAGTTATGGCATCGGTCTTGAGCGCATCATGGCCTGTGCCTGCGAACAGAAGGGCGATGACCACGGTGCGGTGTGGCCTATTTCAATTGCTCCGAGTGAGGTCTACATACTTATCTTGAACCCATTTGACAAAAGCATTGAGAAGGCGGCCGATGGAACGATTAAGGCATTGACGGAAGAGGGATTTTCTGCTATTATAGATGACCGGGACATATCCGCGGGAATCAAGTTTAATGACGCTGATCTGCTTGGTATTCCACTCCGTGTGACGATTGGACCCAAAGGACTCAAAGAGGATAGATTCGATATTTTCATCCGGGAGAGCAGAGAGACAGTGCAGGTAGCGAGGCATGATATTGTTGGAAAGTGCAAAGAACTGAAGGCGATGCTGTACCGGAGGATTGATGTCTGAGCATATGGAAAACATTACTGAGATTGTACGCAGTATTCTCGATACATTTGGATTTCGGCTCTATGATATACATTTTAACGCCGTTACGAGACTGCTTCGGGTATTCATTGATCGAGAAGCAGGCGGGATTACAGTTGAGGATTGTCGGAAAGTGAGCAGGCAGATTTTGAGAAAATTGGATGGTGAGGATATTGTTCAGGGACAGTACACTCTTGAAGTCTCATCCCCGGGTATCGAGCGGCTGCTCAAGCGCAAGGAGCACTACGTCTGGTCGGTCGGGAAGTTCATTGAAGTGGATTGCGGCGTCAAAAAGCTGAGAGGGTACCTCAGGCGCGCGCAGGGTAAGCACATCACTATTGCGACAGACCTTGGTGAGAGCAAAATACCATACAAGTCGATTGTCAAGGCACGGGTCGTGGAGGAATTAGAGTATGGCAAACGAAGATAATCTTATTATTGAAAATATCAAATCCATAGCACGCGCACGGGGTGTGAAGTTTGATTATGTCATTGAATCACTCGCCGAGGCAATAAAAAACGGCGTGAAGAGACGCTTTGGCAAAGAAACTGAATCTGAGGTTGTCGTCAACAAATCGACTGGCCAGATACACATATTCATTGTGAAGAAAGTTGTCGACGAGGTCACCGAGCCGGAACGAGAAATACTGCTCGAAGAAGCGCGTGAAAAGGATGCCAAGTATGCTGTTGGTGATGAGTATAGGACGCTGATATCTCTCTCCGAGCTGGGCAGAACCGCCATTGAATCAGTGAAGCAGACATTGACCCAGCGGGTCAGCGAGGCAGAGAGAACCCGGATAATGGCTGAGTATGATAAGAAGGTCGGTGAGATTGTCAAAGGTATTGTCAAAGTTGTGAGTAGAAACGAGGTGCTCGTCGACCTTGGGCCGGTCGAGGCGACAATCCCCTCATACGGTATGATGAAAACCGAACACTACCGGCTCGATTCACCAATCCGTGCCGTCGTGTCACGGGTTGACCGAGCGCAATGGGGACCGAAGATTATCCTCTCGAGGACTGATCCCAAGTTCATGGAGCGGCTTCTTTTTTACGAAATCCCGGAGGTTAAGGATGGTTCGATCGAGATTGTGAGAATCGTACGTGAACCCGGGACCCGTGCAAAAGTTGCCGTACAGACATTGGATCCACGGATTGACCCGATCGGTGCGTGTGTTGGCTATCGCGGGAGCCGTATCCAGTCGATTGTCAAGGAACTATCAGGTGAACGTATCGATGTCATCCAGTGGAGTAAAGATCCGCACCTGCAGGTTTCCCGAAGTCTGTCGCCGGCAAAAATCAAGGAGGTCATTACGATCGATGAGAACCACGTTCTCGCGGTTGTACCAGATGACGATTACTCCAAAGCGATAGGTAAGAATGGCGTCAATGTAGATCTTGCGTCGAAGCTTTGTGAGGTTGAGATTGAGATCAAAAAGGAATCTCAATACGAACAAGAACTTGCGGAAAAAGCATTGGCAGGAATTAGTATTGATGAGGTTGAGGAGCTCGAGCCTACGTTGAGGAAAACCATGAAGGAAAAAGGCTACAGCAATGTCTTGAGTGTACTGAAGGCGCCGGTCGAAGAGTTGAAGTTCCTCCTCAAACTCGATGATGAGACAGTCGAACGTGTACTTACTATTCTGCACACAAAAGAAGAGAAGAAAGAAGAAGCACCTGCGAAACCAGTAGAAGAGACAGCAACCGAGAGAAAAATACGTCGTTCAAAGAAAGCGAAGGCCAAAATCGAAAAAGAACGGGCGGCAAAGAAGAAGGCCAGTGATACTGAGGAAGGTGAGCAGGCAACGGCTGATACGAGCAAAGAGGTGGAGCAAACAAAAGAGTCAGTGTCTGAAAAACCTGATCGCGAAGAAACTGAAGGGGAAAAAGAGGTAGTGTCTGAAACGGCACAAGAAGATACACAGGATGAAAAAGAGGAGACAGATGCCAAAGAAGAAAGTTCATAGAATCGCCAAGAACTTAGGACTCTCGAGTGCAGCACTCCTTGAGCTGCTTAAGGAAATCGGTATCAAAGCAAAGGGGCATATGTCTCTCCTCAGCGAAGAGGATGTCAAGAAAGTAAAGGCGAAGATTTCGGAAGAAAAGAAGCGTGTCAAGAAGGAATTCACGCGTCGTTACACAAAGCCGAAAGCAAAAGAAAAGAAAACCAAGATTGATCAGCAAGCAATCAAAGAAAAAGTCAAATCAACGCTTGCAAAACTTGAAAAGAAGGAAGCTAAGAAACACTACAAACGTGAAGTCCCCCAAAAGGTCGAAATCAGACCGACCGTGAAAGTTGTTGAAGTCGTGGATTTCATGACTGTCGCAGAGTTAGCACAATCACTGAAACTGCCCACGAGCGATGTCATCAAAAAGTGCCTTGATATGGGATTGATGGTGAGTCTCAACCAAAGGCTCGATCTCGATACTATTACGGTGCTCGCTGATGAATTCGGTTACGAAATCAAAGTTATGTCAGCAGAGGAGCAGCTCGCACCAGAAGAAGAAGTTCCGAAAGAGGAACGACCTCCGGTCGTTACAATCATGGGTCACGTTGACCACGGTAAGACAACACTGCTCGATGCGATTACAAAACTCAAGACCGTAGAAGAAGAGTACGGCAAGATTACACAACGTATGGCTGCGTACCAAGTAACATATCACGATAAGGCCATTACGTTTCTCGATACGCCGGGACACGAAGCATTCACCGCAATGCGTGCCCGTGGAGCACAGGTCACTGACATTGTGATTCTGGTTGTCGCTGCGGATGATGGTGTTATGCCGCAGACGGTTGAAGCGATCGACCACGCACGTGCGGCGAATGTTCCCATCATTGTGTGCATCAACAAGATCGATCGACCTTCAGCAAACGTGAATCTTGTGAAGACCCAACTCGCAAAGGAGAATGTTGTCGTTGAAGAGTTCGGTGGGAAGTCAATCTGTGTTGAGACATCGGCGCTCAAGGGTATTGGAATTCCTGATTTGCTGGATGCAATACTCGTTAAGGCGGAAGAGCTGAATCTTGAAGCACCAGTCGCAAAAACGGCAAAGGGTGTTGTCATTGAGGCTCGCCTCGATCGGGGCAAGGGCAATGTCTCCACTGTTTTGATTCAAGAAGGCACGCTCCATAAGGGCGATCCGTTCGTGAGCGGTGCTCACCACGGTCGCGTCAGGGAACTACTGGATGAGCGGATGAGCCGCGTCGAGAGTGTCGGGCCATCGACTCCCGTTCTCGTACTTGGATTCAGCGGGCTACCGCAGGCAGGTGAGATATTTCTTGCTGCGGACAGCGAACGGAAAGCACGTGAGCTCGCGCACCAACGTCAGCTCATGGATCGGAACCTCAAACTGCGGGCAAAGTCGAAAGTAACACTGCTCGACCTCCAGGAAAAGATTCAGAAGGGTGAGACCAAGGAACTCCTCGTGCTCATCAAGGCGGATTCTTCAGGATCGGCAGAAGCGCTTGACGAAAAATTGAACGAACTGAGCACTGAGAATGTCAGTGTTCGTGTTGTACACAAGGGTGTGGGGAAGATTAATGTATCAGATATTCTCCTGGCTCAAGTGACCGGCGCCATCTGTGTTGGATTTCACGTTGGTCCTGACGCCAATGCGCTAGAGGCCGCCGAACGTGAAGGTGTTGAGATTAGAACCTACCGACTGATATATGAGGCACTCGACGACCTTCGTTCAGCGATGCTCGGCATGCTCGAGCCGAAGATTCAAGAAATTCTCATTGGTGAAGCAGAGGTGCGTGAACTTTTCACCATTCCGAAGCAAGGGATGATTGTTGGTTGTTACATGAAAGATGGCAAAGTCATACGGAACAGCGTTGCCCACGTGCTGCGTGACGACAAGGAGGTCTTCGTTGCCAAAGTCGCATCACTACGGCGATTCAAAGATGACGTCAAGGAAGTGCTCGCCGGCTATGAGTGCGGTATTGGATTGGAAAATGGTGGAGAGGTGCAAAAGGGCGACACGCTTCAGTTCTACAAGCTTGAGGAAACTGCGGCGGATGGCACATAGGATCTTTGTCGGGCAGTGTGAGATTGATCTCCACATTGAAAACTGTCAGTCCCTCAAAGAAAAACGAAGAATCGTAAAAAGTGTTAAAGAAAAGTTGCGGAACCGATACAACGTTGCGGTATGCGAATACGGTGATCTGTCATTGTGGCAACGGTTACAGTTGGGCATTTTGACGTGTAGTAACGAGAAAGCAGTTGTTCAGTCGACCCTAGAGAATATTCTTACTTTTCTTGAGAGAACGCACGCAGTTTGTGTTCTCGATAGTCGCATAAGCATTGAGTAATGAGGCGCGAGCGTATAGCATCAGTAATTGAACGCGAGATTTCAAACATCGTGACGCGGGAAATGAAAGACCCACGGCTCGGTTTTGTGACCATTACCGAGGTGCGAATTAGCCCCGATCTCAAAGAGGCGACTGTCTACTTCTCAAGCCTTGAGAAGCCATCGGAGAATCTCAGGACATTGAATCGGGCAAAAGGTTACATCCGGAGTACGCTTGCCCATCGCGTTCGCATCAAGGTTATTCCGCAACTTGAGTTTAAAATTGATGAGAGCTATGAAAAAGGTAAGCACTTGGATGAACTCTTTAAAGAAATTAGTAAAGGTAATCAGGAAGAGTAAGCGCATCGCGGTCGCGACACACTTCAACCCTGATGGCGATGGCATTGCTGCAGCACTCGCGTGCGCGCACCTCATCCGACACTACAAAAGACGCAAACCGGTGTTGTACTGCCATTCACCGATTCCTGCAAAATATCAGTTTCTTCTTGGAAAAACGTGGCAATTTGTGACCGAGATTCCTGCGTGTGATCTCATTATTGCAGTTGATTCGCCGCAGATTTCGCGAGTGTTTGCTCATATGGGGCACATCAGGTCTGCCCGCCTCGATGCAAAGACCATTGTTAACATTGATCATCACAAAAGTAACAATGGTTTTGGTGAAATATGCATTATTGACCGACGGGCATCGTCAACGTCTGAGATTATGTATTCGATTCTCGCTGGCCTGGAAGTCCGAATACGCAAACCACTTGCCGAGATACTGTATTGCGGTATTTATAGCGATACAGGCGGTTTTACCTACCCGAACACAACGAGCAAGTGCTTGCGGGTCGCCGCAGACCTGGTCGCAACAGGTGTGCAGGCTGGTCCACTGATAAAAAAGTTGAATGCCAAAACACTCGACGGTACATTGTTGCTCAGTAAGGTTCTCAATACCATTGAAATACACAGTGGTATTGGCAGTATGTACCTTACGCAGGCAATGCTTAATAAAAACGGTGCAACGATGGCCGACTCTGAGAATTTTGTTTCTTTTCTCCAGGCTATTGAAGGAGTGCGCGTTTCAATTTTCTTACGCGAAGAGAAGAAGCGTACGCGGATTAGTTTTCGCAGCGATGGCATTGTTGATGTCGACCGTCTTGCTCGCCGGTTTGGTGGCGGCGGTCACCGTCTTGCCGCCGGCGTCTTGATCAAGAGAGAGCTGCACGAAGCGAAGCGAGAAATGCTTAAGGCGATACGGGCAGAGATGAGGAAAAAGTAACTATGCACGCTAACACGTATGTTCGTGAATATATCGAGGTATGTTCGTTTGATCGACAAGCCAGTTGGCTTTAGCTCGTACCAGATAGTGCGTGTCTTCACATCGTGCTATGACAAGGTCGGTCACGCTGGTACACTTGACCCGTGTGCGAGTGGGTTACTCATTATACTCATTGGAAGGGCGACCAAACGTTCTCAAGCACTGCAGCAGTGTGAGAAAGAATATGTCGGTGAGTTACTTCTCGGAATGACAACCGACACCTACGATATGGGCGGCACTGTAGAACGCATATGGAGTCGGCACGCACATCAGTGTGCATGCTCACCACCTCCCTTTTCAATTGATGTACTGAACAGTGTGGCCCAGACCTTTGTCGGGACCATCGAACAGGAACCGCCTCGCTATTCAGCATTGAAGCACAAAGGTAGGAAGCTGTATGAACTTAGTCGCAAGGGTATTCGCGTACGTCCGCAGAAGAGGAAGGTGTTCATACGTTCTTTCTCCGTGATTGCATATACGCATCCTGTTGTTTCTTTCACTGCTGTTGTTGGGAAGGGAGTGTACATTCGTTCTCTCGCCCATGATATTGGCACAGACCTCGGTACTGGTGCAACGCTTCTGTCATTGCGACGCACAAGGATTGGTGATTACACAGTCGACGACGCCGAGACCCTCGGTTCTGTGCTCAATGAAATGAGTACGTGATGAAAGTACTGCTGGATAAACGTAGTACGATCACCCAAAAATCAGTATGTGGCATAGGTAGTTTTGATGGTGTACATCGCGGGCACAGGGAAATTGTCGTGCAGCTTAAAAGAATTGCTGGAGACATACGAACAACGGGCATCATAACCTTCATTCCGTTACCGTTCTTCGTGCTTACGCGGGCGCCGATTATGTATTTGACCCTCAAACACGAGAAGGAACAGCTCTTTCGAGAGTACGGCATTGATTTTGTGTACTATTTTAGATTTACCAAAAAGCTCGCTCAATGTACGCCCCAGGATTTTGTCGAGATGGTTGTAGAAACCATTTCACCGTCTCACGTTATCGTCGGCGAGAACTTTCATTTCGGCAACAACCGTGCTGGTTCAGCGCACCTGCTTGAGAAACTGGCACGGGGGAAATTCCAGGTGCACATTGTTCCGCGGAAGAAAGATGACGGAACCGTTTCGAGCACACGCATCCGTGAACTTCTTTTGCTCGGCAATGTGAAGGCGGCCAATCGATTGCTCGGAAGACAGTATACCATATCCGGCACCGTCACAAAGGGCAAGGGTAAGGGAACACAGCTCGGCTTTCCAACTTTGAACATACGACCATCGCCCCACAAGCTCGTGCCCCTCGACGGTGTGTACAAAGGAGATGTGCTCATTCACAAGCGAGCGTACCGTTCCGCGCTGTTCCTCAAACACGATGTTGTGGAAGCTCATGTGTTAGGTTTTTCTGCAAACCTTTACAGGGAAAAAGTAACCGTGAGGCTACTCGAGCGCATACGAGCGGTCAAGAAGTTCAAGACCGATGATGCACTCCGTCGTGCAATAGAGCATGACGTAGAGATGATTCGTAAGTAGCGTCATCTCGCACATACTGCAATTTTCTACACAAAAAAACGCGGTTATCGCATCCATATACCGGACGTTAGGTCAGAATATTGACTTTGTACACATCATTTGTAGAATTATCCATGACACGCATTAGGGTCTTGAACCCCGATGTCCAGGGAAAGATCGCTGCTGGCGAAGTTATCACACGACCAGCATCAGTCGTAAAGGAATTGTTGGAAAACGCACTCGACGCGCAGGCTCAGCGTATCGAGATCGACGTTGCCGATGGCGGTAAGCAGAAGTGCTTGGTCAATGATAATGGCATTGGCATGACCAGGGAAGATGCACGTATCTCAATAGAGCGGTACAGTACGAGCAAAATACGTAGCATCGATGATATTGATCGCATCAGCACGTACGGTTTTCGCGGCGAGGCATTGGCGAGCATCGCGCAGGTGTCAGAGTTCGAGCTCGAGACGGCGGACGGACGACAGGGTACCCAGATATTCGTTCGGGGTGGTCAGGTGGAGCGCGTCGTCGATTCACAGCGGCCACGTGGTACGCGGGTGAAGGTTTCTCATTTATTTTACAATCTTCCAGCACGGCGCAAGTTCCTGAAATCTGCGCAGTGGGAACGCCGACTGATTGCAGAGATGGTTCGAAACTATGCATTTATTAATCCATCAGTTCATATGAGCCTCCATGAAGCAGGACGTCGTGTTGTTGAATTCATGGGTGTGAAATCGATGCGGGAGCGCCTGCAGGCTGCGCTGTCGCGCAGCGTTGTCGAGTCTCTCGTGGAAATCAATATAGACGTTGGCTTGGTGAAGATCTTTGGTTACGTATCGCGACCAACTTTCCAGGCAAAGCACCGGCTGCAGCACATATATGTTAATTCGAGACCGGTCCGCTACCCCCGCATATACCGTGCACTACTATCCGCATATCAGGAGCCAAAGAATCCACCAGCCTTTGTGTGCAACATTGTGGTTGCACCGGATCGTGTTGATGTGAATATACATCCCACGAAGAATGAGGTAAAACTAAAGGACGAGCAGTATGTTGTTGATCTTCTCATGCAGTCGGTGAAGCAGACAGCATTTTCGGTGACGACGACCACTGGTTATGAACCGGGGGTGACCATGGCACGACCCGCTGCGCACGCAGCACGTCTACAATTTGTCCAGAACCATCTTGTATCTGAACCGAGTCAGGCCGTTGAGCGTGCAGCAGAAAGAGATACAGATGAATTCTGGCAGCTCCACGATACTTATATACTGGCTCAGACGCGGTCTGGCCTCATAATCATTGACCAGCATGTGGCACACGAGCGTGTCATATACGAGTCAATAATGAAAGGGACTGCAGGTGCCCAGAGACTTCTCTTTCCGATAACACTTGATCTGTCACCAGAGGAGTACCGGACATACAAAAAAACAAAATCGCTGCTCACGGAATTAGGTGTGGCATTCAAGGAATTCTCACAGCGTACAGTCGTTATTGATAGTTTGCCTACTGATGTGCACGTCGGTCGTGAGGAAATCGCTAATCTCTTCCAGGATCTCGATGAGCTGGGAAGCCTCAGAAGAGAGAGGGGTGAGGTTGCCAAGGTCATTGCGTGTCACACTGCGATAAAGGCAGGCCAGAAGCTTTCTGTGGTTGAGATGCGCAATCTCATTGACCGGCTCTTTGCCTGCGATAACCCGTACACGTGTCCTCACGGACGACCAATCGTATTGAAGTTTTCGCTTGAAGAACTAGCCGCGCGTTTCGGGAGAACGTGAGAATGTACGAGGCTATCAGTGGACCAGAATATCAGGTTACCAGCAAGCCAGGTTATGAGTAGAATCGAAGAGCAGATTTACTATCCTGATATTCTGATGTCCTGATTGTCTGATATCCTGACGGCTCGATACTCCTCATTCTACTACAATCCTTTTTGAGAAAATGTACTAGTGTCGTCAGAAATGCTGCTGCTCACTACTCCTACAACTGCTATACGTTGACAACTTTTGTGATATTGCTATACTTTGAAAATGCAGTGCTTTGTGATTGAGGGCGGGAAAAAACTCTCTGGTGAAATAAGCGTATCGGGTGCAAAGAATTCCGCTCTGCCCATTATCGCTGCATCACTCCTCACTGATAAGCGGGTGGAGCTGGAGAACATACCCGACCTCGCCGACATAAGAACGATGATTGAACTCGTAAAACAGCTCGGCACTGATGTGACGTTTCATCGTAATACCTTGACTCTGCATGCACCAAAAATAAAAAGAGTTGATGCACCATACGATATTGTGCGAAAGATGCGGGCATCGTACTACGTGCTCGGTGCACTCGTCGGCCGGACGAAAAAGGCAAAGGTGTCGATGCCCGGTGGTTGCGCCATTGGACCGCGTCCGATTGACCTACACATTAAGGGTCTCGAGACACTCGGTGCCGACGTTGAGATCAAGGACGGCTTCATACATGCCCGGGCTCGCAAGCTCAAAGGTGCCGCAGTTGACCTTCAGGGTCCAAAAGGAACGTCAGTTGGTGCAACGATAAATACGATGTTGGCGGCTGCACGGGCATCAGGCATTACAACAATCACTCCTGCTGCATGTGAACCAGAGGTCGTTGATGTTGCCGACTTCTTGAATGCGATGGGCTGTGCCGTTTCTGGTCAGGGAACGCACACGATCACGGTTACCGGGAGCGACTATGGCCGGGCAGTTCGGTATCGTGTTATCCCTGATCGCATTGAAGCCGGCACGTTTGCTGTCGCGGCGGTGATAACCAGGGGTAAGGTAACGCTGCGAGGCTGTAATCCTACGCACATGACCAGTGTATTGGATCGGCTCGAAGAAATTGGTGCAGAAGCACACCGGTCAGTAAGCAAATTGACGGTCAGTCGCCGTAGAATACTGCGGCCAGCCCACGTGTTTGTTGCTCCGTACCCAGGGTTCCCGACCGACATGCAGGCACAGTTGATGGCACTGCTGTCGGTTGTTCCTGGTACGAGTACGATTAAAGAGACCATTTTCCCAAATCGCTTCATGCAAGCAATTGAATTGATGAGAATGGGCGCCGACATCACGATTGAAGGTGATACAGCAGTGATTAATGGAGTCAAGAAACTGTCGGGCGCCCGGGTCATGGCATCTGATCTACGGGCATCAGCGGCACTCGTTCTCGCCGGACTTGTGGCGAAAGGGAAGACGACGGTGAGCAGGATCTACCACCTTGACCGTGGCTACGACCGTTTCGAACGGAAACTAAGCAAACTCGGTGCGCGCATACAGAGAGTGAACGCATGAGGAAACCAAAGCGAGCTGTCGCAGTTGGCCCAGTTATGCTCGGTGGATCTCACCCCGTTGTTGTTCAGTCAATGACCAAGACAAAAACGCACGATGTATCCAGGACAATCAGACAGATACGGCGTCTCGAGCGTGCTCGTTGTGAGATCGTGCGTGTTGCAGTCGTCAATCGTGATGATGCGGCGGCGTTGAAAAAGATTAAACAGTCTATCAACATTCCCCTCGTTGCCGACATACACTTCGACTATCGTCTAGCACTGACCGCGCTTGACGCTGGTGTTGATAAGATTAGAATCAACCCGGGGAATATCGGTAACGCTCGGAAGATTGCCGCAATCATAGAGAAGGCGCAGGATAAGAACGTTCCGATTCGTGTCGGCGTGAACTCCGGTTCACTGCCGCGGCATGTGCTCAAGAAATTCAAACATCCAACTGCCCAGGCTATCGTTGAGACGGTGCGGCAATGTCTCGACACATTCAGAAAGCACCGATTCTATGATATTGTCATTTCCGCGAAGGGGGTGGACGTGAGTAGTACGATCAAGGCATATACGATGATCCATAGGAACTTCCAGTATCCACTCCACCTTGGTATTACAGAAGCAGGTCTGCCATTTCGCGGCGGTATCAAGAGCGCGGTCGGATTGGGTGTACTGCTATACAAGGGAATCGGCGATACGATTCGCGTATCGCTTACCGGTGACCCAGTTCTCGAGGTGATTGCTGCATTTGAGATACTGCACGCACTTGAATTGCGGAAAGAGCACCCCGTTCTGATCAGTTGTCCCATGTGCGGACGATGTGAGGTTGCGCTTGAGAAAATCGCCCGACAGGTTGATCAGAGGCTCGCTCAGTACAACAGATATATGAAGGTTGCGGTTATGGGGTGCGTTGTAAATGGTCCGGGCGAGGCGCGCGAAGCTGATTTCGGCATTGCCTGCGGCAAACACCGTGGTATCATTTTTGCGAAAGGTAAGGAACTCAGGCGTGTGCGCGAGTCCCAGCTTGTAGATACACTTTTTGAGGTGATCGATGAGAACATTAATCATTGATAACTATTTACCTAATGCACCACAAACCGAAAAGCTCTATAACGCAATTGCTGAAGTGACACTCGATGTTGTCGAAATAAAAAATTACTCAAGTATGAGTCAAAGTGAAGACTTTGCCCGTCATGATGTAATCATTCTCTCTGGTTCGCAACGTAAGCTCGCAGACCCCGATACACTCGTTGAATTCGCAAATGAAATAGAGTTCATTCGGCATACAAAAAAACCGATTCTCGGTATTTGTTTTGGGCATCAGCTTATCGCGCAAGCGTTTGGTTCAAACGTGAGCTCATCAGGCGCGATGCTTGAAGGTTACTACATGGTGCGCAAAATCGCCGAGGATGAGCTGTTCACCGGACTTCCGGAGAAATTTCTCGTCATGGAGTCTCATGAGGAGTACGTCGACGAAGTGCCGTACGGATTTGAAAAAGTCGCCGACTCACCAAATTGCGAAATTGAGGCAATGAAACACACCACACAACCGATATATGCAGTTCAGTTTCACACCGAGCGTTACGATGACAAACATCCTGCCGGCCGTGTCATTCTCGAGAATTTTTTCAAATTTGCTTCTCTATTCATTGGATAGCAGTACTTCTTGCCATGAAAGTGGCGGAATGAATCTGTCGCAGTAAAAGGAGTTATATGTACAAAGACATAGACAGACTTATGAAAAAGATGGGCATCAGTGCTCTTTACGCCGAAGGAAGTCCTCAGAATGATGCAACAATGTACTACTTGTTGCGGGGAGCACACATCTCGGCATACTACGTCAAGAGACGTGGGAAGCGGGCATGTGTTGTTCACTCGCCCATTGAACGTGAAGTTGCTGCCCAAACCGGTCATCGCCTCATTAGTACTAACCGCTACAACATGAGAAGCATATTCGAGAGGTATCGGGATCCGGTTAAAGCGCGTACCGTATTCATTGATACGATTCTCAGAGATCTGCGAGTGAGAGGAAATGTTGTTTTCCACGGTTCCCGGCACATGGACAACAGCTACTATCTCATGCGGTATCTCACGAGGTTGAACCGCCGCATCGAGATCTATCGGAGCACGGGCAGAGGAGTAATTAGTTATGCCCGGGAGACAAAGGATGTGGCAGAGGTTGCGCGGATCAAGCGGGCGCGCAATGGTGTGATTCGTGCGTTCGATCGCATGATTACAGCTGTGCGCGCGATGCGGGTGAAAAAGGGCTTGATCATGAAGGACAGAAAAAGGTATTTGCGCCTTGGTGACCTGCGATCGATGCTTACGAGGACGTTGTTTGAGAATAATCTCATTAATTCTGGTGGTATGATTGTGGCTCAGGGAAGGGACGCAGGTGTACCGCACAATGCAGGTCGCGATGGGTGCGCCGTGAGGGTGGGTAAGACAATTGTTTTTGACATCTTTCCTCAAGAAATTGGTGGCGGTTATTACTTTGATTTTACACGAACCATCTGTTTTGGACATGCGCCAAAGTATCTGCGCGCAATTTACCAAACGGTCAAGGACGCACAGGATTATGCTTTTGAGCTGCTGTCAGTTGGCAAGAAGTATCGCTCCATCGAACGCGCGATCTGCGATTTTTTTGAGAAACGTGGCCATCCAACATTCTTGAGCAGTCCAAAGACGCAACGCGGCTACTGTCACAGCCTCGGGCACGGCTTGGGTTTAGATATACATGAGAGTCCAATGTTCAATTTACTGAAAAACAATGCCGATACGATCAAACGCGGTCATGTCTTTACGGTCGAACCCGGTCTGTACTATCCGGAAAAAGGCTTTGGTATTAGACTGGAGGATGTCGTGCACATCAATTCTCGAGGCCAGGTTCAGAACCTGACGCGGTATCCGAGACAGTTCGTAATTGAGATGTGAAGGAAACTGATCCACTCATCTTTGATTTTGAACACTTCTTAATTTCTGAAGGAGATGAGCTCAACACCGTACGTTCCTACATATACGATATAACACAAATCAGTCAATTTCTACGATCACAGAACAAGAAATTTACTGCTCTCAGCACACATGATTTGCGGTGCTATGTCCGTACACTGCACGATGCTGGTCTGAGTCCTGCTTCGATAAATCGCAAAATCTCAAGTGTCAAGGCCTTTTACCGTTACCTCATGAGGACCAAGGAGATTCAGGACAATCCAGCACAGGATCTCGAACTGCAAAAAGTAGGAAGGAAACTGCCGATCACGCTCTCAATACAGGAGGTAACGACAATTATTGAATCGGCTGATGAGAAAACACCGTTAGGATTGCGCGATCGCGCGAGCCTTGAACTTTTGTATGCCGCAGGCTTGCGGATATCTGAATTGTTGGGTATTACAGTTCCTGACCTCGATCGAATACAGCGTTTGGTTACTGTTGTTGGTAAGGGCAACAAACAGCGTATTGTTCCGTTTGGTAAGAAAGCGGCGCGCGCGCTCGACGAGTATATTGTCAAGGCACGGCCTTTGATTCTTAAGCAGCGTTCTTCATCCTATGTCGTATTGAACGTGCGGGGACGGAAAATGTCACGTATGGGTTTCCTGAAAATTCTTCGTAAGTATCGTATTCGAGCAGGCATAAAAAAACGCGTTACACCCCATATGTTTCGTCATTCTTTTGCCACCCACCTCCTCGAAGCCGGTGCTGATCTGCGGGCAGTGCAGGAATTGCTTGGACACGCTGACATATCCACAACTCAGATATACACACATGTTGACCGGGAATATCTGAAAGAGGTGTATCGGGAACACCACCCGCGAGCGTGAGCCAAGAGCCAAGAGCAAAGGGCTTAGGGCAAAGAGCTAAGGGCTGAGGGCAAAGAGCAAAGGGCCAAGAGCTAAGGGCAAAGAGCCAAGAGTCGAATACCAAATGTTGCAGGGGGCAATGAGTTAGGGTTTGGAAGCTGGAGAAATCAACGGCTGCGCTCTGTTGCGACCGCCAGCTTCGAAACCGAAGCCGTTAGACGATACTCTTCTCGAAACCGCCAAACGCAACCACTTATTCCAGCATCCTGACCTTGACCTACTTTCCATCTTTGATCTGATTGCCACAGAGAGTGCGAAAGTGCCTTGTATTATTTTGTGTCTCTTGACATGTTGATGCTTAGACGTATAATGAATTCATGCGGGAGTAGCTCAGTGGTAGAGCGTCACCTTGCCAAGGTGAGGGTCGCGAGTTCAAATCTCGTCTCCCGCTTTGTTCTGCCCTTTTGGGCAGAACGGCATATAGCTTATGGCTAGTGGCATATGGTTGCTATATGCAATTAGCCAGAGGCAGCGATTTTGCTCTGCAAAATCGCACGGCGGCATAGCCAAGTAGCTAAGGCGGCGGTCTGCAAAATCGCTATTCGCCGGTGCAAATCCGGCTGCCGCCTCTTTGTAAAAGACTTAAGTCATCAAAAGGCCTCATTGACACCGTCCCCGTATACGCTATAATCAAATGAAAGGAGGTTTATGGCACTATTACTTATACTACTACAAGTCACAGGGTCGAGTTTTGCCTATCATGATTTCCCGGCAATCGCGTCACGTGATAGCGGTGGCCCTGATGCATATGGTTATCGTTGGTATGATAGTGATGGTACGGGCGGCCCTACCTTCAACTGGATCGATATTTCAGGTGCAGGTACAGAGGTGACCGGGCTTGGCGATGACAATGTTGTTGGTCCGTTCTCAGTCGGGTTCGATTTTCCGTACTACTGGTATACGGTGAATTCATTCTACGTCGGTTCAAATGGGTATATTGCATTCGGTGACAACACAATGCGTGGTCATCCATTCCCTGGTATTCCAACCACACTGCGGCCAAACAATCTGCTCGCACCAATGATGTCTGACCTCGATCCGGCCGATATTGCCAGTGACCCACATGTCTACTACTGGACAAATGGTGCTCTTGATACCTTTATTATCTCGTATGAGAATGTGCGGTTTTGGAACGCCCCCATGAGTCTTAACACATTTCAGATCATCCTCGCCCTCGATGATAGCACAATCACCTTTCAGTACCTGACCCAACAAGGCATTCCGAGCAGCGGTTGGGCTGGCGGTGGCTTGACCGTCGGTATTGAGAATATCGCGGGAACCGTTGGTTTGCAGTATAATCACAACAACCAGCCAACTGCACAGCAGATTCACGACAGTCTCACTGTAGTCTTTGTCCCTCCGGAATCGACAACCTATGAAGCACATGATGTTGCCGTAAGTAAGATGATGAATGAGATTTCCGGTGGCTTCTTTGTCTACAAAGACAGCACAATAGATCTTTGGGGGGTTGTACAGAACACCGGCAATCAGACTGAAGGTCCGTTTGATGTATACTGTGAGGTCAAGACCGCAGCTGCCGTGACCGTACTTACTGATACACAAACGGTCGGTATGCTCGCCCCGGGCGAAACTGATTCACTCGTGTTCACCCCGGCGTTTTCTAGTTCTGACGTTGGTAAGCACAGTCTCCTGGTAAAGACGCTGTTAGCCGGCGATCAGGTTGCGCCGAATGATTCCATCTATGTGGAATTCCGCGTCGTTGAGTATCCAGCTGAGTTGCTCTATGACCAGGGAACCGCGAGCACCGGCTTTGCGTGGAACGGTGACAGTTCTGGCTACGGTGCGAAGTTCACACCGCCGATCTATCCGACCAGGGTTGATGTTGCGCGGTTCTACATCTATGATGCCGGTGCCTTTCCTGATGTCGTGGTGAAGGTGCTCGATGATGACGGACCGAACAACAGTCCAGGAACGGAGCTGTTTGACACGACGATAACGATCAATCACACTGAGTGGTGGGACATCGATGTGACTGCTCACAACATACAGATAACAGATGGTTCATTCTATGTTGGCTGCATTTCACTGTGGGCTGCAGAACCTTCATTCGGCATGGATACGCTGTTCCCATCTGGTCGTCAGAGTTGGGAGTACACTGGCGTGTGGGCGCCGTACCGTGACAAAGAGACTGATGATGTGTTGATCCGCGCGATCGTCAGTAGTGATGTCGGTGTTAAAGAGTACGAATTGGGTTCGCAGGAACAGATCGGCATTACCGCAACACCCAATCCATTCAGCAACATGACTGCAATTACCGTTGCACCGACATGTAAGGATGTAGCGATCTATGATGCATCAGGACGGCTGGTGAGAAACCTGCAGGTCGACAATGGCCGTGCGCTGTGGAATGGCTATGATAATCACGGCAAGAAACTCAATCAAGGTATTTACTTCGGTGTCACGGATGGAAATAAGGTAAGGAAGATCATTTTCGTTAAGTAGATTTTCCGAGAAACATGCACAGTAATGGGGCTAGTTCTTATGAGACTAGCCCCATGCATTTCTCTTCACCACGTTCACTATGGCGGGCATTATTTTCCTCAAAACAAAAAAAGGGAAGGAAATAAGAGATTTCTACATGCACACTGTCGGTATGGACATGTGGCTTGAACAAACAGATTGCTTCATCCTGAGGCATGAAAATCTTCTCCTTGGATTCTGCAGCCGTGATGCAGCTGATACTGCAGGTATTATTACGTTTTTCTATCGAAAGAAGTCGGACGTGGATGTGATGCATACGAAGCTTGCACACTACGCACAGAGTGCTCCAAAAATGAATGACAAATACAACATCTACCACTTTTTTGCCCGTGATCCAGAAGACCGGACCATTGAGTTCCAGGCGTTCCTCCATCCGCTCAAGGAATGGACAACGAGCAATGCAGGTGGGGTATGTTGATGAGAAGAATCCTCGTGCTGCTATGTCTTCTTACGTGCATGCGTATGGTGCACGCCGAGCATCATCCGCGTGGTGGTAGGTTCTGGACATACGCAAACCTCACCGCGGTCATGTCGCCACAGTGGGCATTTGTTGCTATGCCTGGTATCCGGTATGAGTTTGCGCGCAGCGACCCGATAAGTTTTGCGCCGGCGAGCAAATTATACTTTTTAGAGTTTCTCGCCGGACCCGTATATACGGTGAGGTTTACGCCGTCCTTTTCTCTCAAACTTCCGCTCTGGTATTACTATATGGGGTATCCGGTCAACGCGACTGACGACTACTACTACTCACACAATATAGAATTTTTGCCTATTTTTGAACTGAAGAACACAAACCTCACGCTCACGAGCCGAACCATCTTCCATAATACCATATACGCAACTATCTATGAGACGATTGAAGAGAGAAGCGGCTACGGTCTCGTGATACGGGAACTGCTCAAGCTTGACTATCAATTCAACAAAACCGTGGGCATCGTCATCGGTGAAGAGCCTTTCTGGGGAATCATCGAAGATAGTGATGCTCTCGCGAACGTGCTCGGCTACTGGCCCAAAGGTTTTCGCCTGAACAGAGTGTACACTGGTCTCACCATCAGAGTGGGCCAAAGCTGCATGATATCACCGCAGTACGTGTATGAAACATCGTACGATAGCGGTGAGGTTGTGGCAGAAAATCATTATGTCTTCATTACATTCACGCGAGTACTGAAGCTATTCTAGTGCTCGCCGAGAAAATTATATTGACACATATTGTATTCCCTCTATACTTAATTAATTACCTTTTTTCTGTTCAAAAACTATTGAGGTAGCATAGAAACTAAAAAGGAGGTTACACTCATGGAAGGCAATTACGGACAGGCACAACCAATACTCTTTGGTGTGTGGTTTATCTGGCTCGTCATCTATGTGTATATTGCCATCTGCCTTATGATGATTGCAAACAAAACTGGCACACCCAATGCGTGGTTCGCATGGATACCGATTCTCAATGTCTTTTTGATACTCATGATCGCCAAGAAGCCACTGTGGTGGATACTACTCTTCCTCATACCACTTGTGAACATCGTCATTGGGGTTATTATATGGATGGCGGTTGCCGAGGCACGGGGAAAGCCGTCGTGGCTTGGTATACTGATGCTCATTCCGGGTGTTAATCTTGTCATACCTGGTGTTCTTGCCTTTACCGAATAGATATCAGTTGGTTTACATTGAGCGAGGAGAGACCACACTGCGGTCTCTCCTTCATTTCTTCAAACCGAGGAGGTCAATAATGAAGGCGTATTCAAAGGCGATATCTCTGAGAAAGTCATAGCGTCCTGATGCGCCCAAATGTCCGCTTTCCATGTTTATTTTGAGGAGGAGTTTACCATCATCGGTTTTGAGTGCACGCAATTTGGCTGCCCATTTAGCAGCTTCCCAGTACTGAACTCGTGCATCATACAGACCCGCAGTTATGAGTATGTTCGGGTATTTTTGTGATGTGACATTATCATAAGGCGAATATGACTTCATATAGTAGTAGTCTTCTTCTTTGTTCGGATCGCCCCATTCATCATATTCAAGAAGAGTCAGTGGAATGGTTGGATCGAGCATAGTATTCATGAGGTCAACAAAGGGAACATCAGCGATGACGGCCTTGAAGAGTTCTGGACGCATATTAACTGCCGCGCCAACAACGAGTCCACCCGCACTGCCTCCGGAGATGACGAACCGATCCGGGGATGTGTACTTTTCTCTGATGAGATGCTCAGCACACGCAATGAAATCAGTAAAGGTGTTCATTTTATTGAAAAGCTTTCCCTGTTCATACCAGTAGCGTCCCATCTCGCCACCGCCACGTACGTGCGCAATCGCGTAGATGCAGCCGCGGTCAAGAATACTCAGGCGGTTGGAAGAGAAATACGGGTCCCAGCTACTGCCGTACGCACCATATCCGTACAGGATGAGTGGCGCAGAGCCATCTCTCTTTACTCCTTTTTTGTAGACGAGCGATATCGGCACCTTAGTGCCATCTTGAGTCTGGGCGAAAATGCGTTCTGATTGATACTGAGCAGGGTCGTAACCACCAAGCACTTCATACTGCTTTTTCAATTCACGCGTTCTCGTTGTTACATTGTAGTCAAATACAGAACGTGGCGTCACCAGCGACGTATACACAAATCGAAGCAGATTTGTGTTGTACTCTCGGTTACCCGTAGGCCAGTAATTGTAAACTGGTTCAGGAAATTCGACATAGTGTGTTTTTTCAGTTATCAGATCAATTATCCGTATCGTCGGCAAGCCCCTTTCCCGTTCGTAGACAACGAGGTGTTCCTTGAACGCATCGATACTTTCAATCTTTACTGAATCGCGATGTGCGACATACTCTTGCCAGTTCTCTCTCTCCGGCTTGTCAGTGGGTGCAACCATGACCTTGTAGTTCTCGGCATTTTCATTCGTCAAAATATAGAATTGCTCACCGTGGTGCTCAACAAAGTACTCAGACTTTTTTTGTCGCGGGTGGATGAGTCTGAATGCTTCAGTTGGTGTATCGGCATTGAGATAATACACTTCTGAGGATGTACGGCTGCCTGTGTTGATTATCAAATATTTTTTGCTTCTCGTGCGTGAAATATAAAGCCAGAATGTGCTGTCTGGTTCGCGGTATGTCACTTCGTCACGTTCGGGGTTAGTGCCCAGAACGTGCCGGTGCAGTACATACGGTCGTTTGGTTTGGTCAATGATCGTATAGAAAAAAGTTTTGTTGTCATTGGCCCACGCCACTGAGTAGCCCGTGTTTGGTATTATCTCATCAAGCAATTTGCCGGTCGCGAGATTCTTGACACGGAGCGTGTACCGTTCTGAACCGACGGTATCGGTTGAGTAGATCAGGAGTTCGTGATTCGGGCTCACGGATAAGACACCTATTTCAAAGTATTCTTTACCTTCGGCAAGGATATTCTGATCGAGGATGATCTCTTCTTCGGCATTGAGGCTTTCCTTTTTGCGGCAGTAAATACGGTACTGCTTGCCTTCTTCGGTCCGTGAATAGTAGTAGTAGTTATCTATTCGCTCTGGCACTGAAAGATCGGTTTCCTTTATCCTGCTGAGCATCTCATGATACAGGGTTTCCTGGAGTGCGTCGGTATGGCGCATGAGCGCTTCGGTGTACGCGTTCTCAGCACTGAGGTACGCCAGTACGTCAGGATTATCGCGTTCACGTAACCAGTAGTAATTATCAACTCGTACATCACCGTGAATAGTATCAACATGTGGAATGATCTTCGCCATGGGTGGTGCAGGTGTAACCGTTGCTGGTGCTTGAGCATGCGCTGAGCCTGCAACGAGACAGAGAGCAAGGAACACAAAGTAATAGAGCAAAGTATGTCTTTTCATGTTTTTATTGTAGTCTATCTTGTTCGTGCTGTCAAGCGACTGGGTAGTTGGATAGTTGTTATCGTTGTATGGTTGGCATGGTTAGGATAGGTAACAATGCAACAATCCAGCCCTCAAACGAGATGATGTCGTTGCGAGGAACGAAGTGACGAAGCAATCACATGCTCACAGCTGAAACACCCGTTGGTGAATCCAGCTTAGAAGACTTGATCCTGATGAGAGATTCGTGATGACAGTAAGAAAAAAGGAGCGCCGAAGCGCTCCTTTTTTTGCACAGATTTTCATGTATCACCGCACAAAGAGTATTTTCTGCGTCGATGTATAGTCACCTGCGCTGAATTTCAGGAAGTAGACGCCACTGGAAACAGAGTTTCCGCGTGCGTCGCGACCATTCCACGAGACGCGATGAATACCAGGTTCTTTGATACCATTGACCAGCCGGGTAACTCTCTTACCGGTTATGTCATAAACACTCAAGGTGACGTGCTCGACAGCAGGTAACTGATACTCGAGGATTGTCCGATCGCGGGTTGGATTCGATGATATTTGACCGAATACGAAACGTTCAGGCAATTGCTCAGGTCGGTCAGCAATACCAGTGAATGTTATTGGAATGACCTTTAGTCTGATCATCCAATCGCCACCGCTCCCGCCAGCCCAGGCACCGTTGTCATAGTTCCACTGATTATCAGGATAGTCAATCGTTGAATCCCGAAGTACGCCGAGCGATTCGGTCCACACGACGCAGCCGACAACCACTTCTTCATTGGTCTCAATACCAAGGCCATCGAGTTCTATGGTTGACCACTGGTAGCCAGGCGACGACAATCCAGCGATCGAATCGATGAGTGATCCAGGACCGGTCACGGTCGCTTCGTGTATGCGTACGTCATAATCACCAGCCCGGTCGAAAAAGATCTTAGCCTGATGGAGAAGACCACTGTCAATACCGACGGCTTCAAAGTCAAACTGCGCAAACGAACCGTCACCTATGTCAACGAGCCCAGTGCCCCACCACGGCTGACTATCATCATAGATAATGGTACGGGCATTGGTGACTTCGAAATTATACACCTGGGTCACTTTTTCATTGCCAGCAATATCGACCGCGCTCATATGGTAATAAATATCAGTGTGATACGTTTGTGCTGGAATCTCTGCCTCGTAGATATCAGAACTACCAGTTCCAACCGTGTCCATTTTGACGTCGACCACTGAGCCTGATTCGATTTGATAGTGCAGATACACGGAATCGTAATCAACGCCTGAACCAACATCCACGATCGTCGCTGAGATGACGTAATTGTTGAGTGTGTCGGTTGTGTCGGGCAATGGTGTGTGCGCAATCGTCGGTGGTTGGAGGTCTGACGGTGGTGTGTCGGCAATGCGCACGTCGTCAATAAACCAGCCTTCGCCGCCGGCGAGTGGGTCAGAGGCGAACGTGAATCGTACCCGGATTTGATCACCGGTCGATACATAGCCGAGGCTGACAAGGTCTTGTGAACTGACGATTCTCCAATCCGGGTCAGTCGGATAGCAATAAGCCCATGCAGTGCCGAGCGCTCCAGTCCCTGCAAGTCGTGCATCATACGTAGGATTTAGGTGCCCCTGTGCAGAGTCGTCTACTTGTACCCAGCTTGAACCGTTGTCCGGTGAAATCTCGACAATCCCGCCGTCAAAATTTGTGAATCCTTCAAATGAAGACCAGTAGCTAAAAGAAAGGTAGAATTCAGACCAACCAGTCAAGTCGATTGTCGGTGAGACAAGATATCCTGTTTGGTCCCCCGTATATACAGCAATATCTGTATCCGGCACACCAGCATATTGGTAGCCAGCAAATGCAGGCGCTTCTGGACCGTACGTATCAGACGTGTCTCTAATGCCCCAGTTGTATAGCAGCGTTGTCCAGGGAGCGAGGTCGCTTCGTTCAAAACTATCAACGAATTCACCTTGCCGTGGATACACAATAAAATCGCTGCCAGTACTCAAGGGGAGTGGGGTTTGGATTGCATTGCCGGATTGCATCGAGGCGTAGCTCACGCCGGCAATCATGGCAATGACAATGAACGGCATGATATATTTTATGTTTTTCATTACTCCTCCTCTTTCTGTTTGCCTAATTTAGTTACGGCTCCTTACCAGCGTTACGATGATTATATTACAATGCACCTCCTTTCTTGATTGCGTATAGGAGCCGGCATGAATTGCACTATTTACTGACGACCAATTGTATTCCTTGTTTCCAGTCTGTCAAGAGCATGCCGATAGCACATGGCTAATGGCTACGCCAAGAGTAAAGAACCAAGAACCAAGATTGCCGTTAGCACTATCCGCAATTTGCCATTCACATCTCGCTTTTGCCTGTGCGAGATTTTCTCAAATCTCGGATTTGATTGAAAATCTCAGCATCCCGTTGCGCGTCAGCGCTGTCGGGATTGCCTTATGATTTAGTTATTCAGTTATTCAGGCCTGACCCCAGAACGCAATTGACATCAATGAACCGAAGGATATAATGCTCTAGATATGTTGCAGAGTAGAATCCTCGTTGTTGATGACGAAGAGATTGTCCGTCAATCTATCTGTGCGTGTTTGGAACAGGCTGGCCGAGATGTCGTCGCCGTCAAAGACGGTCATACAGCCATTGAAAAAATTAGGGACGAAGAGTGGGATGTAGCGCTCGTCGACCTGAAAATGCCAGGTATTGATGGCATTGAAGTTCTCAAAACAATTGGCAAGCTGAAGCCACACGTCGCGGTCATTATTATCACTGCCTATGCCACAGTTGAAAATGCCGTCGAGGCAATGAAGGCCGGGGCAGTTGATTACATTGTCAAACCAGTTACCCCAGACGAGCTACGGATACGGGTGGATAAGGCGCTCGAGAAGAAAATGCTGATTGCTGAAAACGTTCTGTTAAAACAGGAACTTGGTGAGCGCTATCGATTTGACAACATTATTGGCAAGAGCGCAGTAATGCAGGAAGTTTTCCAGCTGATTGAAAAAGTTGCACCAACCGATTCAACGATTCTCATTCGTGGTGACAGTGGTACTGGTAAGGAATTGATTGCGCGCGCTATTCACCATCACTCTCTGCGCAAGGATAAGAAATTCATCGCGGTTGACTGCGGTGCTTTGCCCGAAACACTTCTCGAGAGTGAATTGTTTGGGCACATAAAGGGCTCTTTTACTGGTGCGACCATGACCAAACGCGGTCTGCTTGAAGTTGCTGATGGCGGTACGTTTTTTCTGGATGAGGTTGGTGATTTAAGTACCGGCATTCAGTCAAAGCTATTGCGTTTTCTCCAGGAAAAGGAGTTTCGGCCGGTCGGCGGAGTGAAGAACATCACGGTCGATGTTCGACTCATCGCCGCGACCAACAAAGACTTGGAGAAGATGATAAAAGAACAGCAATTCCGCGAAGACCTTTACTACCGCCTCAACATCGTACCGATTAGGCTGCCATCGCTCAGTGAACGGAAAGAAGACATTCCTCTGTTAGTTCAACATTTCCTGGCAAAATACAACAAGAAGCAGAAGAAGAATGTCGAGTACGTCTCGCCTGACGCCATGCAATGTCTGATTGATCACGAATGGTCGGGCAATGTTCGTGAACTTGAGAACATCGTCGAGCGCACGGTCATTATGTGTGAAAGCGATACTATTGAGATTCACTGCTTGCCGACGTATGTTCAGGGAAAGCAGGTGTGCTTTCATATAGCGACACCGAGGACAAATGAAGAATTGAAGCAACACAAGAAACAAATACGTTCGCAGGCAGTTGAAAGAATCGAGAGAGCGTTTCTTCTTGATGCACTCAAGAGAAACGAATGGAACGTAACCAGAGCTGCGCAGGACGTGGGTATGAAGCGCCAAAACTTCCAGGCACTAATGCGCAAATATTCTATTAAACAAGGGTAGCACGCCGACCAGGTCTGCATAGAGGCTTGATCGCACCATTAACGCATTTGCATACTTTTGCTATGCATGCATCTAATTTGGATGCATAGCACATCTCACTTAACTTACGCTTTTTGGGATTAACTGCTTTGTAAGTGCATATATTTGGTATGCACATTGTCATACATTGCTTGACCTCCTCAGCAGTGCCACGCAGAAACAGATTATAAGCTCCACATTTTCGGCAGTTTATTCCATACGAACTGCCTATTCCATTGTGGCATGTTTATTGCTAGCAGATGCTGTAGATAAGGAAGAAATATGTCTGCTAATGTGGCGATAATGGATGATGACCAACCAGCAGTTGCGAGGATGACAAAAAGCCTGCACAGAGATGGGTATACGGTAAAGCGCATCAAAACCTCTGAGGAGTTGATGCAGGAGATTCATGCTGACCGCATTGACGTGCTCATTCTGAATGTCGACGCCAATGGTAGATACCGGCATGAGCTGTTGCCAATGATAAAAAAGGCGGACAGACTTTTACCCATAATTGTTACATCGAGTGATGACTCGATTGAACTCGCAACCCGTATACGGGAGCAGGGTGTTTTCTATTTTTCCCTCAAACCAGTAGATATTGCGGAGATAAAACTCGCTTTGAAAAATGCCCTGAACCGACGGTATACGCATAGACGTGAACGCACACAGCGCGGAAAGTTCAGCAAGGTTTACAGCGACAATGATTATACCCTCACCCTGACCGCAGCAAGTAACATGCTCAACATGAGTACAGCAACTGTAGGTACGTATGCGCGGCGCGGAGAATTGCCCGCCAAGAAGATCGACCGGAGGTGGCATTTCTCGCGAAGCCAGCTTCTTGAGTGGTTCAAGCTCCATGCTGCACAGCATCAGGTAGATTTTGGAACGCTCATTCTTGAGACAATGGATGAAGGTGTTGCCATTCTCGATCGGAATCTCAAAATCCTGTGCTGTAATACTTCATATCTGACATCACATGATGTGTCACGAGAGAATGTGATCGGTGACATAGTCCGTGACAATACAGAAATGTACAATACGACGAAACATCTGAACTGGATGATGAGTTTTTTTGTCCATGAATGCAAAAGTACATTGGGTACTGCGATGATGGGCGTTAGTGCCCTTACCAATGCACGATTTGCACGCACCGTTGGTGCTCAGAAAAGAAGTGAGATGCTCCTCAGCGCACTGAGCAGTCTTAAATTACTGTACGATATGATTCGCAACTATGTCATTTCTTATAAAGATGAACAGGGCACACTGGTGTGTCAGATAAAACGGTGTCATGTTGAAAAAGACATCATCGAGCCAACCGTACGCGAGTACAGTGCGATACTGAAACACAAAAATGTGACCGTGAGGAAGACTGTTCACGGAAAGAGGACAATGTATTGTGATCCTGACCTGGTGAGAATTGTCCTCAGTAATCTGATAAATAATGCTATCAAGTACGGCACTCCTAATACGGAAATTCAATGTGTGTACAGAACGTCGAACAGCACATCCGAGCTCACTGTCTTCAATGAAGGTGTTGGAATTGATGAGGATAAGCTCGAGGACATTTTCGAGAAGTACGTGCGGTTCTCTACCGTCGGCATGAGTGGTACAGGTCTTGGCCTTCACGTCGTACGGATCATTGCCGAACAGCACAAAGGGTCAGTACGGGCCGAATCAGGGTACGTCACTGACAATACGCCTGTTTCTCCTCACCGTGGTGAGGTGCGGTCTGGTGTGAACGAGGCGGAGCGTGGACGACCACGAAGATTTGCACGATTTGTTTTTGCAGTTCCCTCCGGCACACATCGCCGGAGAAGGGAGGTTCATCATGGGCAATAAGAAGAGAATTTTGCTCGTCGATGACGACAGGGATTTCCTGGAGGCGACGGAAATAGTGCTGGAGAAGAATGGTTACATTGTGACCGCGTGTGCCTCGGCACAAGAATGTCTTGATGCGCTGAAAACAGT
>Ga0111198_1035_pt1 | contig 25496 bp, 20 predicted proteins | sample DeeMarSWOR324_28_FD_80370 | JGI IMG/M metagenome (GOLD analysis project Ga0111198, IMG submission 80370) | candidate division WOR_3 bacterium SM23_60
AGATACAACAGTGCGTCGAAATTCTCGTGTACGATGTGGTCGAGCTCACCGGATGGCTGGTAAAAGTTCGTTCCAAGTTCGGTGGTAAAACCGAGGTGGGATACACCATTTACCCAGTGATTCCAGGAAAAGACCCAGTCAAGACTCGAACCGCTGACCGGGTAGATCGCCGTGTAGATAGAACCACGTCCGTAGGTTCCTCCGTAGAGACGCTCGACCATGTTGGCCATGTGATTGCCAACCTGGCTATGCAAGGTCGCATCAGGACAGGGCTGCCCGGTCCAACCCCAGGGCCACATGATCAATTCGCTAAAACTGTGATAGGACATGTAGGCATTACACGTGTGTGTTTTTACATACTGCGTTAGTGCCCGTGTTTCATCACCTGAATTGACGTACGCGCCACAGAACAAACTGTAACTTGGTCGATGGGTCGCCTGGCCCTCATCCACTGCTCCCCAATCACCTTCAATGTTAGGCGAACAGCCCGGATAGTTGCGGTTCGGGTCGGTCCCAATGGCTCCACCAAAGGGCTCCCGGTTCTTGCGCCAGTCATTGTAGTTGCCATAGTCGTAGACATAGCCATCAGCATTGATGATTGGAAAACAGTATATTTCAGTGCTATTAATAATGTCCGTGATTTGAGAAACGACACCATAGGATGCGATCATTGAATCAATGAAGAACATGACAGTCGGAACACATGCCCATTCCCGGGCGTGGTGCATACCATCGATAAGGAACCCTGGTTCTTCATCGTCTTCGAGAGTAGGATTGTCAGAAATCTTCAAACCGTATACCCATCTACCTTCGTATGTAGTAATGGGTAGAGAATCAAACATACAGATATCAGGATAGCTGACAGCAAGTGCTCTGAGACTGTCGTTCGTTTCAGAATAGGAAAGGAAACTCGCCCGCACCCTGTCCTTCTGCTCGGCGATGCTGTGAACAGTCACCTCGTACTGTAAACCTGACGCGATGATGCTGTCCATAACTTTCTGATCAGCGATAATGTCGTACCACACGCCGGCGCGTGCACCGGCAATATCAAATGCATATTTTGGTGAAATACGTTCGAGCGCCTGCCACGAATCCGCATATACACGCACAATCTTGTCCTGTGCCGTAGCGAACGCAAGAACGCACATGAGAAACGCGATAGTATACTTCATTGAAACTCCTTTCTTACTTCACGATGTATTGAAAGTGTTATTAACAACGTCAGTAGTATATAGTCACGTATTTGATTATATGACTCTCTAACCGTGTGTCAATGCGTGGAAGTACTGGTGTATACTACTTACGCTACTCTGCCAATGCGTCCAAGCCTGATTGCCTTCCACTCCCAAACCTTCAAAATATCAAACAAGTTGGAAGCCTCGCGACCCGGGTCGAAAGAGAAATAAATGAACAGTGGTCTGCCTTTAAGGTATTTCTTGTGCAGTGGTCCCCAGAAACGAGAATCTGCTGAATTGTCACGATTGTCGCCCATGACAAAAATGTGTCCGGCAGGTACGACAACAGGCCCAAAATTATCCCGAACATAGGGACCAATGATGTCCGCGAGCTCTGCTTCCTGCCACTTCTTCTGATACAATACACTGTCAAGATTGCCGCCAGGAAACATGCGCGTATCCTGATGCCACGTATACGATTCATTCCAGCTCTTACCGTTCACGTACAGTCTCTTGTTCTTCAATTCCACGGTATCCCCTTCGATAGCAATGCAGCGTTTCACGAAATCTCTGTTTTCATACGGGAACTTGAAGACCACAATCTCGCCACGGCTCGGATTGCGGCCAGGGATAAATGGAATCTGTTTCCCGGTGAATGGTATCGGTATCTTAATGCCGTAAACAAAACGGTTGACGAGAAGGGCATCACCGACGAGTAAGGTTTTTTCCATCGAGCTCGTCGGAATAACATACGCCTCGACAAAAATGACCCTGAGAACAAGAACGACGAGTATAACCACCGCCCACGAATAAATCTCCTTCTTGATTCTCTCACTCATGGACGAAGTATACAGTATCCAAGCGGAATGTCAAGCGTAGTCAGATAGTTAACATAGTGGAATTGTTGGATGGTTGGAATAGTTTCGATAGTTGGATAGCTGTATAGTTGGAATGGTTAACAACACAGCCATTCAGCAATTCCAACCATCCAACAATTCCACTATGCCCAACCATTCAACTACCTACCCTTGACTTGCTGTTTATTCTACGTACAATACTGCATGGACTCTGGGCGGTTAGCTCAGTCTTGGTTAGAGCGTCTGCTTGACATGCAGGAGGTCACGCGTTCAAGTCGCGTACCGCCCATTGAACGTACTACGTCATGCGTACCCACAGTGAGAGAGGGAAGATGACCGACATTCTCAATACCCTCGTGAGAATACAGCGTCTCGATAGTGACATTGAACAGACACAGAAAGAAATAGAGACAATACCACAGAAGATTGCTGGACTCGAGAAGGATGTTGAAAAGGCAAAACGTTTACTACAGGACAAGAAAGAGCGAGTACAGGAAATCAACAAGGAGTATAAGAGCAAGGAAGGCGACATCGCAGCAAATGAAACGAAAATAGAAAAGCTCAATAGTCAGACGTTCGCTGTGAAAACCAATGAAGAATACCGGGCAATACTTCACGAAGTTGAATTCCTCAAGACTGAAAATAAGAAAATAGAAGACGACATGATCACTATGCTTGAAGAAGAAGAGAAACTGAACAGCACATTGGGTGCGTTTGAAAAAGAAACTGCAAACACGGTCAACAAGCGCACACGCGAAATCGAAAATCTCAAAAAGCACAAAGAAACACTGCTGCACAATGTGGAGACGATGAAGAGCGAGTTCGAAGAGCTTTTCAACCAACTTCCCGAGGATACCCGAGAGCTCTATCAAAAGATCAAGAACGTCCGTGGGAAAGCAGTATGTCTCGTTGAGAATGAAACGTGCACTGGGTGCTATGCGAGCCTGACACCCCAGTTCATGAATGAGTTGAAAGAAAGAAAGGAGATACTCCTGTGCGCGCACTGTGGTCGCATACTCGTTTTTACGTCTCCAGACACGAATAAGTAAAAATCTCCGTTGTTCACGACTGTATGAAAACACGGCACGCTGGACCACTGACACTGTACGTTGACGGTTCCTCACGCGGTAACCCCGGACCTGCCGGTATCGGTGTCGTCGTATTCGAAGCTAACACAGATACACCGATTGCGGAAATATCAAAGTATATTGGAACCACAACAAACAACATTGCTGAGTATGAAGCACTCATTCACGCGCTCAAGTATGTCACCCACGCACAGAGGACACAGGCCATAATAAAACTCGATTCAGAACTCGTCTATAAACAGGTCACTGGCAAATACAAGGTACGTAAGCAACACATTGCCATACAACTCAGGAGGGTACACATGTTACAGCAGAAAATCAAAAGCCTATCACTCCTTTTGATTCCCCGTTCGGAGAACAAGCTTGCCGATCGACTCGCACAGCGCGCGAGCAAGAAAATTAAACGAAAAAAGCAATCTTTTTCACAAAACAAGCTCATCGAGTAGCGTATACTCTATTCAACGGTAAAACAGTATCTCGTGGACGCACATTTAGTCGTCTTATCATCCTATTGTCGTATGGTCACCCCATTCATGTGCCAACAGGACTATCCGACTCTACGATGCTCCTCCTGTCATTACGAGGAGGCAACGTTTACTCTGCACGTATTTTGTCGAGCGAGCTCGACCACTACAATGTCGGATGGCTTATAGCATAGAGCGTATGTGTAGAACCATTCAAGCTATTCCAACTATCCAACAATTCAACTAATGCGTAGTCTCTCGCTTGACTTGGAGATGATTCAGAATACACTAAACAGATGAAAATATCACGAGAAATCAATGCACCGCGTCTTCTCATTTTCGGCTACGTCGGCATTATCGCAATTGGGACGGTACTATTGCTCACACCAGCCGCCACGACCCGTGGCATTTCCTTTATTGACGCCTTGTTCACTGCTTCATCGGGTTTGTGTGTGACCGGACTTATCGTCAAGAATACGGCGCTCGACTTCACGCTGTTCGGGAAGTGTGTAATACTAGCCTTGATACAAATTGGCGGGTTGGGATACATGACCCTCTCAACAACCTTTTTCTTTTTTCTTGGACGCAAAGTTTCACTGCGTGACCGATTGCTCTTCAAGGAATCAATTAATGTTTTGACGTATCAGGGACTGACGCGTTTCGCCTGGCGCGTATTCAGAATAACTATCGTTCTCGAACTCATTGGCACGCTTCTGCTATTCTTCGGATTCAGGAACACCTTCAGTCCACTGCCGGCACTCGGCCACGCATTTTTCCATTCAGTATCAGCCTTTTGCAACGCCGGCTTCTCGAGTTTTTCTGAAAATTTGGCGTTATTTTCTGATTCATATTTCGTGCCGCTCATCGCGGCGCTATTGTTTGTCGTTGGCGGCATTGGGTTCGTTGTGATTTCTGACGTGTACTACACGTACATAAAGAGAATGAAAAAGCGTCTCTCCCTGCACACCATTATTGTACTGCGGACCACGCTCGTCTTTATTGTTATCGGTACTGTCTTTATTCTCTTGCGGGAAGGGACAGGCAGTCTCACCCACCTTGCGTTTCCTAAGAAACTTGTGGTCGCACTATTCCAGGCGGTAACACCGCGCACCGCTGGTTTCAATACGGTCACCATCTCGCTCTTCTCTCCGATCACACTTGTCATGCTCATGTTCTTCATGTTTGTCGGTGCCTCACCAGGCGGCACTGGTGGCGGGATCAAGACAACGACGTTTGTATTGATAATCCAGTGGGTCAAGGAGCTGCTGCTGGGCAGGCATGGACAGGACATTACTGCGTTCAAGAGAAGAATCCCGATTGAACAGGCATTCCGCGCGGTCGTGATCGTTGCCCTCTCAATCGGCGTTATCTTCTGCGCGTTTTTCCTGATTATGCTCTTTGATAACCCGCAACCAATGAAAGTCCTATTTGAGGTCTTTTCCGCCCTCGGTACGGTTGGTCTTTCTCTCGGTTCATCATCCGACCCGTATTGCAGCTTTGTCTTCGACCTTTCCTGGATGAGCAAACTTGTCATTATTCTCCTCGTCATAACCGGCAGAGTAGGTACGATTACCATTGGCGGTGCGCTGTTAAAACCGCACCTCATTGACTACAAATATCCTGAAGAACCGATCGTCGTAGGATAGAACGCCATGCGTCCGGTCCTCCTGTACAATGGACATTTTATCACATTCAAGCACAGTGCACCGCACGTCCGCGCCATTTTGATCAAGAACGGCATTATTGAAAAATGCTACGTACGAAGACCAACAGCTCTCCGTGCAGTCAGACGCATCGATTTGAAGAACCAGTTTGTCATCCCCGGCTTCACTGATTGTCACACGCATCTGGTTGCGCGCGGCATTGAACTGCAACGCATCAACCTCGAGACGTGCCAATCATTAGAAGACTGTCTCGAAAAAATGCATTCTGATGTACGCAGCGGACATGAGGTTGTCTTTGGTTCGAACTGGGATGAAACTGCCTGGCGTTCACCTGACTATCGTCAACTGACCAGGCACACGCTCGATGCAATTTCGCGAAAAAGACCAGTAGTCATGCGGCGTGTTTGCGGACATTTTGCGGTCGTCAATACTCGTGCCCTGAAAATGATTCCGCGCACGTGGCGCATTGTCGACCGTCAGACTGGACATTTGTTTGAAGATGTCGTGCTCGATCTTGATGATATTTTCAAACCAACTGATAGTATGCTTGCCCGAGCCATTGACTTGGGAACTGCTGAGGCGTTACGCAATGGTATCACCTCAGTCCATGAAATCACCAAGCCGCGTCGGTTTAGATTCCTGCAGCGAGCGCATGCGCACCGGAAATTGAAGCTCCGATGGGCTTGTTACATGAAATTGCAGTACCTCGACGACGTGCTCGCGGCGGGCTTGACGAACGGATTCGGCAATGATCTTTTGAAGTTTTGTGGTATTAAGGTCTACCTGGACGGTTCTCTCGGTGCCCAAACCGCAGCTTTGAGCAAACCATATGCCGGCACGCGTAAGCGAGGCACGCTGCTGTTTTCTCAACGGCAGTTGTTCAAGATTGCACAAACCGCACAGAAGCACGATTTGCAGCTCATGATACATGCAATCGGTGACCGCACCTCAGCACTCGCCGTTCACGTTTTGAAACGAACGATTGATAAGAAAAACCGACTGCGGCACCGCCTAGAGCACCTCGAGGTCGCAGATACGAGAACAATCAGAACAATGGCACGTCTCAAACTAATTGCCTCAATGCAACCGAATTTTACTGCACGGTGGCAGCAGCCAGGCGACATGTATGAACAGTATCTCGGTGACCGGTACAAGCAGATGAATTGCTTCAAACAGTTTGCCGCCGCTGGTGTCAGAGTAGTTTTTGGCTCTGACTGCATGCCGCTCGGTCCGCTCTATGGCTTGCAGGGAGCTGTCTTCCACCCGTTTGCGTGTGGACGGTGTACACCCCTTGAGGCACTGAGAATGTATACGATGAACCCTGCCTATGCGACATTCGATGAAAGCAAAAAAGGGGCCATAGTCGAGGGTACGCTTGCTGACCTTGTTGTCCTCGACAAGAACCCTCTGATAAAAGAAAATCATGGTCGGATTAAGGTGCTCATGACCATGGTTAACGGCGATATCGTCTATCGGTGCAGCGTATGAAGACAATCATCCGCGTGTTCCGACACGCATTCAAAAAGTTCAATGCTGACCGCAGTCCGCTCCTTGCATCGGCACTGATTCAGGCGGTTGTTTTCAGCATGTTCCCGCTAATACTTGGCTTGATCTCCTTTTCGCTGTTTATCCTCGGTTCATCAGAATCATTCATGGACGCGCTCATGCCCTTCTTAAAGCAGGTCTTTCCTGTTGGTATTGAAGATATCATTGCTTGCTTTTTTGTGGGGTACGGCAGGAATCTTCCGCAATCTGGAATCAACTTTGAATATCATTTGGAAGGTCAAAAAAGACCGTCCCTTTTTCCGACGGAGCCTGCTTACAATCGGTTCTGCCTTCATTGTTTTTGTTGCGCTCCTCGCATCATTCGGGCTGACCATTGTCATCAATGCACTCGGTGGTAGCCACATTTTGCTGTTTATGCGCAGTTACAACATTGTCTTCAGCATCGTACTCAGTATTGTTTTGTTCAGTTTTATTTACTGGCGTTTTCCAAACCGCAATGTCGAATTCATGGCTGCAGCCTTTGGTGCGCTGTTCACCGCCCTTGCCTGGGAGGTTGCTAAACATTTCTTTTCTTTCTATGTAACACAACTCGTTGATTTCACTAAGATTTATGGTCCCCTCTCTGTTTTTTTCCTGCTGTTCCTGTGGCTCTTTTATGCTGCCTACATCTTCATCTTCGGCGCTGAATTGACCTACGTCTACGCACACCGCAAGGAGCTGCAGTAATTGCTGAGGATGCCAGGTAACCAGGACATCAGAATATCAGGATATTCTTGTCTCCTGATGCTCTGATCCTCTGATATCCTGACCATTGGGTAATTCTACGTATTCACTTGTTTCTTGACAATTTCTCGATTGTGGTTACAATAAACTGATGACTCTATATGTAGTGTATTTTCCCCCATTTTTATTGGATTCCTCTGAAACGGCAGACCTGGGAGAATGCCATGAAATGCCCCCGTTGCGGTAAGGAAGGCGACCGGGTACTGGAAACACGAGGTTCACAAAAAGGCTCTGTTGTACGAAGACGACGCGAGTGCGGCAGCTGTCATTTCCGCTTCACGACTTACGAGACGATCGAACGTATGCCCCTCGTGGTGATAAAACGTGACGGCACCCGTGAACCATACGACCGCAACAAACTATTGAGTGGCATTGCAACGGCGTGCCGGAAGCGTCCGGTATCAGCCGAAAAAATCGAATCAATCGTCAACAAGGTTGAAGACAGTCTGTCCGATAAGTATCAAACCGAAATAAAATCTTCTGAAATTGGCCGTATGGTTTTAGAGCATTTGTTTGAAATTGACGAAGTGAGCTATGTCCGATTTGCATCTGTGTACCGGAAATTTGCAAATATCGACAAATTTACGAAAGAACTAACTAAGATCAGAAAGGAGCGAAGATGCAAGAAAAGGCGTCGGTAAAAATCGGCATTGCTGAGGCGATTCCTCAGGAAGTCGCGTTTCAAAGTGTGAAGAAACGTGACGGCAAGGTGGTTCCTTTTGACAAATCAAAGATCTCCCAAGCGATCTATATGGCTGCGAAAGCAGTCGGCGGCGAAGACAGAAAACGTGCGAAGCAACTCGCCGACGAGGTTGTCTTGTTTCTCTATACGCTCAAGGGCGAAAAGGTTCCCGAAGTCGAAGAAATCCAGGATGCGGTAGAGAAAGTGCTCATTGAAAATGGGCACGCACGTACGGCCAAGGCGTACATACTCTACCGAAAGCAGCGTGAAATCTTACGCAAGAAAAAGCTGCTTGAGAAGCACCCTGAGGAACGCGAGACGACAGATTATGCACTGTTTGTCCGCACCTCAGATGATGACTTCGTCTCGTGGGACCGTGGGCGTATTGTCCATGCCCTTGAGAATGAGACAGGACTTGACCCCGATATTGCCGAAAAAATCGCCGAAGAAACTGAGGAAACCATACTCAATAGCAATGTCCATTTGATATCATCATCACTCATCCGTGAGATCGTCAATGTCAAGCTGATCGAGCACGGTCTCGAGAATTCGCGTTTACGTCACACACGGCTTGGCGTTCCGCTCTATGATGCGGAGAAAATCATCCTCTACGCAAACCGTGAAAATGCGAATATCCCCCATAACCCTGAGGCAACTAATATGACCATTGCAGAAACGGTCAAGAAACAGTACATGCTCTCAGAAGTATTCAGCCGTGATGTTGCCGATGCTCATATCCGTGGTGATATCCACTTACACGACCTTGGTTTTGGCGATAGACCGTACTGCTCAGGACAGTCTCTTGAGTACGTGAAGAAGTACGGACTGAACCTCCCTAATGCTCTATCAATCGCCAAACCTGCAAAGCATGCAGATACAATGCTCGCTCATATGGTGAAGTTCTCAGCAGCTTTGCAAGGTCATTTTGCCGGCGCTATTGGTTGGGATGCAGTGAATATCTTCTTCGCTCCTTTCTTAACCGGAATGAACAACCGGGATATTCACCAGCTTGCCCAAATGCTCGTATTCGAGTATTCACAGCAATCAGTTGCCCGCGGTGGCCAGGCAATATTCTCCGACCTCAACCTCTACTGGGAAATCCCCAAGCACTTCAGAGATGTCGAGGCAATCGGACCGGGTGGTGAATACACGGGCAAAACCTACGGTGAGTATGCGCCAGAAGCACAACGGTTTGCCTGGGCACTATTTGACACCTACATAGATGGTGACGGCACCGGTCGTCCCTTCTTCTTTCCGAAACCGCTCGTCCACATCACCGAAGATTTCTTCAGAACGCCAGGGTGGGGAGATTTTCTCAATCACATTGCTGATGTCTCATCAAAACGCGGGAACACGTACTATGTTTTTGACCGTGGAGAAACCGCAAAAATATCAGAATGCTGTAGACTGTCTTTCAAGCTGGAAGAATCAGACCTCGCTGATGCCCACACACCCTGGAAAATGCGTTACACAGCACTGCAAAATGTAACCTTGAATCTCCCGAAGGCAGCTTATCTGGCCGGTCACAACGATGAGATGCTCCTCGCCAAGCTCGACGAGCTCCTCGAAATGGCGGCAAAGGCGCACGTCCAGAAAAAGAACTTCATAGAAAGCATCATTGCACTCAAGGATGAAGGGCCGCTCGCGCTGCTCACCATGGAACGCGACGGTGAACCGTATCTGCGGTTATACCGCGCAACATACCTCATTGGTCTACTCGGCCTGAATGAACTCGTTCAGTTCCACACGGGCAAAGAAATGCACGAAGATGAAGCAGCGTTGCGTTTTGGACTAAAAGTTCTCTCATACTTGTACCTACGCATCAAGGCTCTGTCCAAAGTATACGGACTGCGGTTTGTCATGGAACAAACGCCGGCAGAATCTGCAGCACACCGCCTCGCTCGGTTGGACCTCGAACACTTCCCCAAGGAGACAGCATCAGTTGTAAAAGGCAATACTAAAAGCAATTCAATCTACTATACCAATTCCACGTACCTCAATGTCAGCGAGACCATTGATCCGATTGAACGAGTCAAGCTCGAGGGCAAGTTCCACGACCTGATTGAGGCCGGTGCACTAACCCACGTGTGGCTCGGTGAAACGCAGCCGGCAAAGCAATCGATTGCAAACTTTGTCGTGAAGACCTTTCGCAATACGCGGAATGCGCAGATTGCATTCTCTCCTGAATTCACGAGCTGCAACAATTGCTTCAAGACGAGCCGTGGACTAATGAACAAATGTCCGTACTGCCAGAGCGAGAGCGTTGATCACATTACGCGTGTCACTGGCTACTTCACAAAGGTATCGGGCTGGAACAAAGGAAAAAAAGCGGAACTGGTTGACCGGCACCGTTCAGTACTGTAGTCGGCAATAAAAACTACGACAAGGGGTCAGCACAACCACTACCACAATGCTGATCTCTTGTTTTCCTTTGAAAATCTTCAAACATCAGTATAATGGATGATATGAATCTTGAACAGACAGGTCAACAATCCATCTTCAAACGGCTCATTACGCTATCCTGGCCCGTCACCCTCGCGTTCATCATGCGCGTTGGCTATCAGATCGTCGATATATTCTGGGTGGGCAAACTCGGTGCGACAGAAGTCGCTGCCGTATCGCTTGCTGGAAATACTTTTTTCATCGTCCTTGCAGTCGGCCAGCTCATTGGATCAGGGACGGTCACACTCGTCGCCCAGACCTTCGGCGCGCGGATTATCGACAGGGCAAACTGTATTGTCCGCCAGGCACTGATTCTTTCTGTCCTCACTGCATTTCTCGTTTCCGCACTCGGTTTTCTTTTTTCCCGAGATCTCGTATCGCTGCTTGGCGGTACTGGTGCAGTGCTATCTCTCGGTACTCAATACCTGAAAATACTTTTCATTGGTTTCTTTTTCCAACTGCTGTCTTTCAGCATCAATTACTCGTTCCGTGGCACCGGTGACATGGTAACACCGATGGTCCTCGTGTTTGCTGCGACAATAGTGAATATGATTCTTGACCCACTGCTCATACTCGGCATTGGCATTTTCCCAAAACTCGGTGTACGTGGGGCAGCGGTCGCCACAATCATCGGCATGCTCACGAGTTTTGTTCTGGGTCTCGTTATACTCGTGCGGGGAAAGTCTGGTTTGAAGCTTGAACTGGGAAAGAGCTGGCGCCTCGAATCTTCGGTCGTTCGAACAATCATGACCGTTGGTACACCAATTAGCGTTTCGTACCTACTCATGGGTTTTACCGTCATGGCGGCATTCAGAATCGTCGCCTCATTCAGTGAGTCGGCTATCGCGGCGATGGGTATTGGTGTACGTATCCTGCAATTTTCGACGCTCCCGATCGTCGGCATAGGTATTTCAACAACGACGATTGTTGGACAGTACTTTGGTGCGCGTGACGTCCCGCGTGCGCGCAAAACTGGTGCTACCTCGATGCTGTTGTGCACCGCAATAATGCTTCTCTTCAGTGTCGCGTTCTATGTGGGCGCCCCCTTTCTGATACAAATCTTTCTTAATGAAGAGCTCGTCGTTCAATACGGCACTCATTACATGCACATTGCCGCGCTGTATCTCGTGTTCATCGGTCTGACCACCAGCATGACCGGTGTACTCAGAGGTGCTGGATATACACTGCCTCCGATGCTTGCCGGTTTGATTAAGCTTGCCGGCCTCCTCTTACTCGCCCCGCAGTTCGCCTACACGTTTGGTATTGGACTCAATGGCGTGTGGTGGGCGATGTTTGTCGCATACGGTATCGAAACATTGATAATAACGCTTTACTACGTGACCGGCAAATGGCGGAAAGTGGGGCTCGCACTACTAAAGAACGTCACGTAGTAAATAGCATATAGTAAATTGGGAATGAGGAATTGTGAATGGGATTATTCCCTATTCGCAATTAACAATTTACCATTCACCATTCCTAACTCAGTCTATCAATTGTACCGTCAAAAAGCCAGTCAGTAAACCTAAAATCGCACCGCCGAGAACGTCGGTCGGGTAGTGCTCGCCCAGATATATTCTCGAGAAACCGACCGTCGCAGCGTACACATAGAGGGGGACGGTCAAATCCGAACAGTGGTGTGAGTATACAACTGCCTGCGTAAAGGCAAACGTCGTATGCCCGGAAGGAAATGACGAATGCCAATTGGGAACGTCGTTGCTCGGTCTTTTCCGATCAATAAGCAGTTTTAGCGGTATGACAGTGGCGCAATTGGCAAAAAATCCAACCATACCGCGCCGCGCCGCTCTGTCTTCTTCATTCAGGTAGAGAATTGCTGGCGGTGCCGCATTGAGTGCAGGCATGGACACAAAACTGACCCCTTCCATGAACGTATGGACAGGTTTGGCGTGCCAGTTTTTGTAGATTGTATTAAACACACTCACTTCAAGACTACAACATGCCTGACTGACGAGTAGTAACAACAGCATGTACCAGTCTAATGCAAAAAGTGCCTATGTCAATGACTGTACGGTAGGAAGACGCAAAAATCAATGACGATATCCATGGTCAACACATCGTTGTCAGATGCGTAGACAATTCTATTGGTCTGATCGTCCAATCGTCGTATTGTCCTATTGTCAATCGAATGTCGCCCAACGCCTAAAGCCTCATTGTCGATGCCTGATTCATCAGGGTGATGCTCGATGAATCGAGCGACTACAGGGAATCGAGCGACTACAGATCGGGTGTCACGGTAGTCTGCCGATGTATCGGAAAGGGTAGGATTGTAGTCTGCCGATGTATCGGAAAGGATAGTCGTTAGATGCTCGATGAATCGAGCGACTACAGGGAATCGAGCGACTACAGATCGGGTGTCATGGTAGTCTGCCGATGTATCGGAAAGGATAGAATTGTAGTCTGCCGATTTATCGGCAAGGATAGAATTGTAGTCATCCGATTTATCGGAGGGGATAGTCGTTAGATGTTCGATAAATCGAGCGACTACAGGGAATCGAGCGACTACAGGTGTGAGTGAAGCAACACATGAGGTCGGGTCGGGCTCCCGCTGGTCCTCAGACGGACACGCGCGACGACAACGCGACATGGCTTCTCATCTTTACAGTGCATATGCCATGCTTACAATATCCTGGCGCACTAACTCCAACCTATTGACTTAACAATGTATTATGGTATAATGACGGCAGCAGTTTTTGAAAGACAAGGCACGGTGTGGCAATGAGCGGTAACTGAAGGCAATTGCCAAGGCAGTGCAGACAGAAGAATAAGGTACGTTAAGACAACCGAGGGAGCATATGGCTGCAAGGCATCGCTGCGGAAAAGTCATGAAGGCAGCCTTTCCAAGCCCTCCCTGCCATTACGTGCCTTGATCTGGCCCTATAGTGCCTTATGATACCTTTGATTGCCATCAATTGCCTGCTTGTTATGTGCCTTCAAATGCCACGTATTGCCTCGTTGTGTTGTCAGGCATTGAGGATTTTGAGTATTTAGGAATTTATTATGCGGAGGTTGTGCGTATGCCGTGTGGAAGAAAAAGAAAACTTAAGAAAATAAAAAAACATAAACTCAAGAAGAGACGGAAAAGAGACCGCCACAAGAAAAAGCTGAGATAGTTGTTCTGTACGTTTCGGGTCTGTTTCAGCGCCTATGTTTTGATTCCGGCGAGTATTGTTGCTTCGCACGCAAGTTCATCATTTACCTTTGCTGTGCCCATGATCTTGACGACTGAACCACGGTCACGCAGCAGCTCTACTTCCATAATGAGTGTATCACCAGGACGTACGATCCGTTTGAAACGCGCTTTTTCAATCGCCATGAACAGAGGCAGGGCACCCTTATTCTTGCGCAACAGCATCACGCCACCGGTCTGGGCAATAGCCTCGACCATAAGTACACCAGGCATAATTGGCTCTTCAGGGAAATGTCCAGCAAAGAAGAACTCATCTGCCCGGATTTCCCGTTTTGCTTTAATACGTGTATCACTGACTTCCAAGACCTCATCAACAAAGAGAAATGGTTCACGGTGAGGCAGGATTTCCTTGATTTGATCAATATTCATACGCCCTCCTGCGGATGCAGGGCAGATTTACGGCACAATAACGGCAATTGCAGGCAACTGGAGGCGAGGAAAAAGGGCAACGAAGGCATTGTGAGGCATTCGGAGGCAATTGAAGGCATACGTGGGGGCAAGGCAGATAGGAAGGAACATTATGATAACACAACACGCTTGCCGTGTAGCCATGTTGCCTTGTATCGCCATGCTAGCTTTTTAGTGCCATGCATTGCCGCCAATTGCCTTGTTTTCCTTTGCCTCGGCTGTTGCCCTCACGTGTCGCTAACTGCCTTGTTCTCACAGCAATGCCGCAGTTCCACCACGTGCTCTTTCATACAACCGGTCATGCCGATTTGATAGTTATTTTTCCCTCTGCGACCGTGGCAATCTGAACCGCCGGTCATGAGCAGACCGTTTTTCATCGCTATCTCAATGAGCTTCTGTCTACAGCGACGCGTATGATCTGGATGCCAGACTTCAATACCCTGACAGCCATCCATGATGAGTTGGTATATAATCTGTTCATCATTGATGGTACCCGGATGGGCGACTACTGGGATACCGTTTGATCGGATGATTTTTCTAATCACAGCCTGTGGTTTTACTGCCCTCTTTGGTTCATAGTATGGTGCTTTGAAGCCGAGATACTTATTGAAGGCATCATTGATTGAACGGGCATGCCCGTTTTCTACGAGCACCTCAGCAATGTGCGGCCTGCCCAGTGAGCAACTGCTAGCCGCTATTTTGATCTGCTCGAACTCAAGTTTAATGCCATCTTTTGAGAGTCTGTTAATTATTCTCTTAACACGTTTCAGACGATGCGTTCTGAAATCTTCACAGTAGGTGAGCAGTTCATCGTTGTGGATATCGACAAAGTAACCGAGGATATGTATATCAAAAGATCCAATGTTCGAGCTCATTTCAATCGCCGGGATCACCTCAATGCGGCCCTGCGCACAATTAATGGCTTCCGCAATACCGTCAACCGTATCGTGGTCGGCCACAGAGATAACGTGCAGCTGAACGCCTTCACATATGCTAACGATTTCGCACGGTGTCAGCGTGCCATCTGAAAAGGTTGAATGAATATGTAAATCTGCATAGTGCGAACTCAAGGTGGTGTTGGATGTACCCCCCAAAGACACCTCCGTTTCAATGCCCTCGTGTGATCAACCCAAGATCATAGCTTACATCATCAACGATCACACCATCAACAATATCTCTCTTGAGAAGAAATCCTTCCAAGAGGGCATTGTCACAGATTGCATTTATGGTTCGAGGGATGCCTTTTGAATAGGTGTAAATATTTTTCATCGCATCTTTCGTGAAGAGTTCTCGTGTACATCCGGCAACACGGAGACGATGTATAATATAGCTAATGCTTGCTTTTTCCTCAAGTGGCTCAAGAACACAGCGTACCGCAACACGCTGATACAGGGGCGGGTCGAGCTTGAGATAGTCTTCCATTTCCGGCAATCCGAACAGCACAAAATTCAACAACTTGCCACGTTCAGATTCGAGATTGAGGAGTCCTCTGATCTCCTCCATGATCTCTTTTCTCTGAAGCATGTTCGCTTCGTCGATTAAAATGACGACACGTCTTCCTTGTGCGGTCAGTTCAAGGAGACGATGATAAACAGCAGTGATGATTTCGATCTTGTTCTCAGAATCTACCTGCGTTTCGAGCATTAAGGCAATTTTTCGTAGGAACCATAAGGACGTGATTTCAGAATGTATTATCACGAGTAGCGTTGCCTCGGCTCCATTCTCGATGAGCTGATCGAGAAGCCGACGTGACAGCGTTGTCTTGCCTGTTCCGATATCACCAATGAGAAGAGCGAGCCCCTTGTCAGTTTCGATCGAATGCGCGAGCTTAATGAGCGCTTTTGAGTGCTGTGGGGAGTCATAGTAGAATTTTTCGTCAGTTGCAAAACTGAACGGATGTTCTCTCAGTTTGTAGAAGGTTTCGTAACCCATTGAATGCTACAAATAGGTAATCTTCGACTTTTTGGTTTGCGCTTTGTCAGTTTTCGGCGGAGCTTTTCCAGACTTTGGCGCCGGTTTCTTTTTCTGCTTCAACTGGGCTTCAAGTGTTTTCTTGAGGTGATTTATCTTCAATGTCAGTTCAGGAACCGTCTTATCTATCTGATACGCATCAACATAGTGCTGCAATGCTTGCTTAATATTCTTCCTCTGTTCGTAGCACTGGCCAAGAAGAAAATGGAGACCGAAGTATTCAAGTCGTGGTCGGTTAGTCACATGTAAACCATCGTACAGGACACGCATAGCATCGTCCATTCTACCGCGTTCCATGAAACAGGAACCGAGCATTTCCATCGCTTTCAATTTCAAATCAGGATCTTTGGCGGCAATTTCGAATTCTTCAATCGCCTCCTGATACAATCCCATACCCTTGTAGGCAACGCCGAGGTCGTACCGAGATCGGAAATCACTCTCGCCAATTGATTCAAACACCTCACGCCGGAACTGCGAAACGAGTCCTTCAATTGTCTGCAATTCTTCGGGTCTCTTCTCTTCATCAAGTGTCGTCCTCAGTACTTCACCGAGATCGATGAAATCTTTTGGCGGTTCGCTCACCGCAAGCATCTCTTTAGCTATGGAATTCTCTGAATCGAGCCGCAGCACCTTTTTATAAAGATCCTGTGCCTCACTTTTTCTCTCGCGGCGGCGCAATGATTCAGCGAGATCAAGCATTGCCTGTATGTGCAATTCTTTGTCATCAATAATCTCAGCGATTTCAACGAGGTGCTGCCGTGACCGCAAATCAAATGGTCGTAATTCAGCAATTTTCTTGTTAAGCATGAGCGCTTTGTCGTAGTCACGTTTTTCCCACACTTCATTCGCTGCACTTCGAAAGCAATCGACCGCCTCATCTTCTGAGCCAAGATTCAAATACAGTTCGCCGAGTTCGATCGTCTTATCAATCTCGGAGAGCTCAGCTGATGCCTCAGAAGTGAACTCTTTAGTGACGATATCATCCTCTGTTTCTTCAATGCGTTCCTCAACCTCAGGTGAGACGCGATCTTCAACCGAAGTTTCATCGGTCGGTTCTGGTGCTGGGGCAGGTTCTCCAGCCGTTTCTTCTGTTGCTCCAGGATGACCGTGCTTCGCTGCTTCTTGTACGTCCTGGGGCTGCCCTTCGGTCACCACCTCAGGTTTTGCTTCTTCCGGTGGCCCGGACGGCGCTTCGGCAACCGGAGGCTCGACAACCGGCGCTTCAGGTACCTCCTCTGTGTGCGTAACCTCCTCACCTTCTTTGCTTTCTTCTGGAGCTACTTCAGGTGTGGATTTTTGCTCAATCGTCTCTCTCAGCTTGCCCTGCTTGCTCTCAATCTCCTTTGCTTCTTTGCGTAACTCCTCACCTTCCTCTTTCTTGCCAACCTTTTCGTATATTGCGGAAATCGTCTCGAGAATCTTGGGATTGTTGGGAACGAGTTCTTTGATTATGTTGTAGGTTTCGAGCACCGTATCCATGTCGTTCTCTTTCATTTTTCGTTCAGCATACTCGAGGAAATAGTTCGCCGCCTCGCCACGCTGGTCTAACTCCTTGTGGAGATGGCCAAGCAGCTCATAAACTTGAGCCCGCTCTTTGTCGAGCCGCAGGATTTTTTTGCACAGAGCAATTGCATTTGGGAAATATGTTTCGTCCTTGAATACCCGCGCACCCTTTTCGTAGATTTTGAGTGCTCGGTTTTTACGGTTGATCTTTAAGTACAGATCACCAAGTTTGTTGTATAGTGAACCCTCAGCAGAGAATTCTTCAATCGCACTTTCGAGTTCGGCAACGGCTTTCTTGATATCGCCTTTTGCTTCGAGCTCTGCGACTTTTCTCTTGACTTCACCGAGTTGCGCCATTATTCAGATTTTAATCCCAGGTTGGTGATTACTCTTTCCATGATTGATGCATCAATGTGTTTCTTGCTCTGCACGTACCCTTCCAGTAGTGCATTATCACACATGATGTTCACGAGACGGGGTCGTCCTTCTGAATAACGACAGACCAGTTCTATCGCCTCCGAAGAAAAAATATCACGGGTTGCACCAGCGATGCCCAGACGGTGCTTAATGTACGACTTCACGGTATCAGTTCCCATAGAGCGAAGCTTCACCTTAACCGCAATGCGTTGGTTGAGCGCACGGTTCTTGGCAATGCATGATTCCAGCTCTGGTAACCCGCTGAGGATAAAGGAAATGAGCCGCGTGTCGGCTATTTCAAGATTCAATAAACCACGGATTTCTTCGAGTATCTCGGGGCTTGCAATCTTATTGGCCTCATCGACAATGATCACCGTTTTCTCCTTACGGCGGTAGATTTCATGAAGGCGGTGAGAGATCCGAGTAATGATGTCGGTAAGTGATGATCCGAGATCGCGCAGACCGATAAGATTCCCGATTCGCGAAAAAAGCCACCCCGGCTCGAAATCTGAATGGGTAAGTATAATCAAACCCACCTGATACGTACCGAGAGAATAGAGTTCACTTAAGATTTTTCGAACGAGCGTCGTTTTACCCGTACCTATATCTCCCAGTAGTACTGCCAAGCCACGCGTTCCCTGTGCAGCATGCATCAAATACTCGCGGGCATGTGCGTGTTGTGGAGAATTGAAATAAAAACGAGGGTCTGGATGATTGGCAAACGGTTCAAAAAGCAAACCATAAAACTCTTGATAACCCACGAATCACACTCCTTTACAAAAACGTGATGTTCTCACCCCGTTCCTCTTCCTCTTCTTCTTCCTCTACTGCGCTCTCTTCCGGTTTTTCTTTCTCTTTTTCCTTCGGCGCACTCGGCTCTTCCTGAACAATCGTCGGGTATTCTTCTTCGTCATACGTCTTCACATCTAATGGAATATCGGGTGATGGTGCTTCTTGCTCAGCTTCGGTGACCTCTTCAGGCGCCGGCACTGGCTCAGGTGGCGAAGGAGGTATGCCTTCAACGATTGCGGGTTTCTCTTTGATCTCCGGAGGTGGCTGCTCAACGTGTGGTTCCTTTCCACCCATGAGCGCATACAGTTCTTTGACATCTCTGTAATCCTGGTCAATGCTCATAATCCGCTCAATCTCGCGCATAGCATTTTCAAAATCACCGAGTCCTTCATATGCAGATGCGAGCAAATAGCGCAGTTCTAGTTTGCTCTCTTCGGGTATTTCCTCAGCAATCAATGACGGTGCAATTGTCCGAACTGCTTCACTGTACCTTCCCAGACGAATGAGTGCTTTGCCACTCAACTCAATTGAAAGAGGCCACGTGTTCCTCTGCTCTTTTGCCTGAGCAGTCAAATGTAGTGCTGTTTCATGAAGTCCGGCATCAAACGCCCTCTTGGCCAAATCAGTTTTCTTCAGCGCATCTTCTTCAGACCACGTAATGTTGTTCTTAAACTCATCAAATTGATCGGTAATCTCAAATGTTTGCGGAACCTCTTCAGTTTGTTTGAGAAGAAATTCGATATCCGCAATCTGACCTTCTAGCTGCGGCGCTTCCCCTGATTCTGGTGCTTCTTCACCCGGTGTGGACATTTCCGAGACAGGAATGAATCCCTCTATCTCATTGCTCAAGTCATCGAACAGTTTCAGCCCTTCGTCTTCTGGGGCGTGTTCTTCTGTACCGTGTTCCACTGGCTCGTGAGCGGCTTCAGTACCTTCCAGCGCCTCTGTGGCCATTGTTTCTGTCGGCTCTTCAGCATCCGGTGTTTTCTCGTATACATCCTCGTACTCCTCTGTTGGTTCAGGCTCGGCTTGTTCTGGCGGGGGTTCAGGTTCTCCCTCTGGTTGCTCATCAATGCCCTCTTGAGTAGATGGTTCGAGTCCTGGCTCAATGAGTCCTTCGGCGGGTTGCTGAGCCGGTGGTTCTTCTGTTTTATCAGCCACCTGCTCTTCCGGCATCTCCGCAATGATATCCTCAACTGCCTCAGCGAGTTCTGCTTTTTCTTCGGCCAACTCCTCTTCTTGCGGTTCCTCGGTGACGGGCTCTTCTTGTGGTTCTTCCTTTCCTTCACCGAGCAATTCGTCGCGTTTCGTGATCGCCTCTTGATTGTCAGGATCTATCTCCATAATCCGGTTGAGGACATTGACCGCTTCATCGATTTCACCGCTATCGATTAGATCACTCACTGCTTTCTCAAATTCGATGACCGCTTCGTCTCTTGAGCCAATCTCATAGAGAAGATTGCCGAGTTCAATGCGGCTCTTGGGATCGAGCTCTTCACCACCGTCGGGCTGCGGCAGTAGCTTGTTTATCTCCTCGAGCATACCCTCATCGTGCATCTGTTCGGCCTGAGCCTTGAGCTTGCTGAGTTCAGCATCTGCTTCTCGTGTTTGGTCAAGAGCACGCAGCACCCTCACAAATGAAAGATGAAGCGGAAGATTCTGGGATTGCAGATCAACAATCTTGCGCAATCCTGCAATGAAAACATCATGAGTCTTGTCTTCTTGAGCACGCGTACAAAGCTCAAGCAGTCTTTCAATTGCCTGGTTCTCCATACCAAGGGCGGTATACGAATCTGCTAGACGCCAGTACATTTCTTGATTCTTGTCATCCTCGCGGACGACTTTTTCTAGGCAAATTATCGCTCGGTCATGTTGATCGTTCTTTGTATAATTGTCACACGCCTGTTCATAGCGGTGAATTGCCTCATCAATCCTGCCTTTTTTCAATGCAAGGTCGCCGGAAAGTTCAAGTGCGTGCGGGTGGTTCGGATTATTGGTCAGAATACGCCTGAGGACAATCTGGGCTTTTTCTAGCTCGCCCTCTCGTATGTACACAGCGCTTCTGCTCAGAAAATCCGCGTCGTTCATAAATCAACGAAATTATAACTGTATTTCATAACTTTGTCAAGAATAGACTTTCTACTTCTCCGTAGTAATCCTTTTCCTGCTTGACGAGCGCCTCAAGTTCTTCGCGCACTGTTTTGTTAAACTGCTTGTCGGTAATGGAATTGAGGTTGATGAGTACGTTAACCCGTGCGGCCATGAATCCACTGTGCAGTGAATAGAGCGCAACACCCACGTCGGATATCGCATTTTTCAAGCCTTTTTTCGCCAGGATTTTTGCGTACGGATAGATGAAAAGTATTTTCTTGCATACCTCGAGCGGTACCTGTGCAGCATATTTGTAAGCACTCTGAATTGCAGATTTCTTTTTCTTCTTGACTGTGTCTGTATCATCGGGAAGTTTGAACGCCTCGATCACTCTATCAAATGCGTTCTTGTCTTTGTCTATGTATTTGTAGAATTCATACGCAGTTATCTTCAAGAAACCGTGAAAATCCTGTAGTTCCTTATCCTTTGTCTTTTTCACGGTAATACCGGTTACCATGGACAGCAACGCAGTACCCAGCGCTCCTTGCAGTGCGGCGACACTTCCACCTCCGGGCGTCGGCTTCGCGAGAGCCAGCACGTGCAGAAAATCCATGATTGATTGTTTGCCCGCCTTGCCGTGGAGCTTGTACTCCAGAATTTGTTCTTCACTAAAACGATCGAGTTGTAAGTAGTATCTCGCTGTATCAATCAGTGCCTTTTCCGGCACGAGACCAACGACTTCTGATTCCTTGATAGTAACACCGTAGCGCTCGGCTTCACGCTTGACCGTTTCAAAAACACGATGGAGTGGCGTCTTGGTGTAGTTGGTCATATTGCACGAAACCTGGGCGAGCTCTTCCTCTTTCAGTTCAAAGCCGAGCGATTTTGTGTAGCGAAAGCCACCACTGCCGAAACGAATCGCCTGGGCGATTTTCTGAGCAATAGAAACATCCGGCGTATTGAGATTCACGTTGAATGCGATGAGCGGAAACCGTGCGCCAACAACCGTTGCACCGGCGGTTGGATGGATTTTCGGTTCGCCAAAATCAGGCTTGCGATCAGGATTGGTCGTAATCTCGTCGCGCAAACCTTCGAACTCGCCTTTGCGGATATTGGCGAGATTTTCCCGGTCCGGTCGGGTCGCTGCTGCCTCGTACAGGTACACTGGAATTTTCAACTCATCGGCAATCCGCTTGCCAAGACGCTTTGCCAGCTCTACGCATTCACGTGTCGTCATGTTCTTAATCGGCACAAATGGGACAACGTCGGTAGCACCCATGCGAGGATGTTCACCCTTGTGTTTATTAAGGTCAATGAGTTCGGCGGCTTTCTTAACCGCCGCGAATGCTGCTTCGAGCGCTGCCTCTGGCTCACCGACAAAAGTAACAACCGCCCGATTGTGATCTGGATCCTTCTCCTGATCGAGTAATTCCACTCCCGAACTTTTTATTTCATCGAGAATCTGGTCAAGTTTCGCCTGATCCCTGCCCTCACTAAAATTAGGAATACATTCAACTATCTTTTCCATAAATTACCCTTCCTCTTTTTATTGTATATTTGACAACGTCCACGCCAAAATTGTACGGAATTTTCTTGTAGTTATCTACGCTAAAGACAACAACGTCAGCCTGCTTGCCCTCCTCAATGCTCCCGAGCCGGTCATAGAGGTTGAGTGCCTTCGCACCGTACTTGGTTGCAGCGAGCAGTGCATCTTCGACGCGCATACCGTAACAAATGCACGCCAGTGACATGATCATGGGCATTGAATAGATCGTGCATGAACCAGGATTGTAATCGGTTGCAATCGCAACGTGCGTGTTCGTTTCGTGATACGCTCGCATGTTCGGTTTCCTTCGCATTTGCAGGAAAAATGTCGCACCCGGTAGGAGCGTGGGAACAACACCGGCTCTTTTCATTTTCTTGATCGCTCGTTTTGTCGTATATTCGAGATGCTCTGCAGAAACGCACTTCAGCTCCGCGGCAAGATGTGCGGCACCAACATTGGCGAACTGGTCAGCGTGTATTTTGAGACCCAGTCCGAGCTCCTTCGCTTTCAGGAGCACGGTTTCACTTTCTTTTCGTGTGAAAGCAATTTTATCGCAAAAGATGTCACAGAAAACAGCAAGTTTCTGCCGCGTAACCTCGGGAAGCATCTCCGTGGTAACAAGATCGATGTAGTCTTTGCGATTCATATGGGGTGGAATAGTGTGAACCAAGAACGTTGGTACAACATCGAGGCAAACCTCTTTCTGAAGCTTACGTATGACGCGAAGCATTTTTATTTCCTCTGGTAGATTGAGACCGTATCCGCTCTTCACCTCGACCGTCGTTGTGCCGTGTTGTGCGATTCTTGCCAGTCTCTGCATGCCCGTATCGTAGAGTTCTGTCTCGCTCGCCTCACGGGTCATTTTCACGGTGCGCGCAATACCGCCGCCGGACTGTGCTATTTTCTCGTACGGTACGCCGGCAACGCGCAATGCGAATTCATCCTCGCGTGACCCTCCATAAACGAGATGTGTATGGGAATCAATCAGCCCTGGGCATACAACACAACCACGTGCATCTATCGTTGTGTGCCGCTTTTTCGTATGTTTAACAGTACCGATGTGCTTAATTGTGCCGTTTTCTATGAGTAGTGATGCGTTCCTGAGCACGTGGAGACCTGTTTTCATAGTCAGAATCTCGGTAGCATTTTCGATCAGCAATGCCATAGACGTCTATTCTACGCTAATTTCATGTAATGTCAACAGCGTGCGGGTTTTTTAACGGTCTATTGGGTAACTTTGTCTATTTCATCAATGAGGTCATTAAAGCAAAACCACAGAGCCCACTGCTCATCATCATTGAGCCGGTGCCATGGTATTACGTTTTCATTGGCCTGGTCAACAATCTCAATTTTGCCGGTGGGAGATAGACGTGCAGTAAGATAACTGTTGTCCTTACTATCAACGGCAATCGTCTTAATACATTCTTCGATAAGGTGACGCACTTGTTCACCGCGTCCCCCGTACATGTCTTCGATTTCCTTTCGTCTATCCGTGATGCTGAGCGTACAATCAGTGTCACCGCACAAGAGGTTGTCTTCTGGCCAAAAGGCACGAAATCTCGTTCGCGCCGCCGTCCTCTGCTCGCCAGCCTGCTCCATGTCATTGAGTGTATCGAGCATCCGGTGGCAAAATCCAGGCGACAATTCAATCATAATCTGTGCATCTGCGCCACATTCCGGGCAAGCGAATGTATACGTTGCGCTCTCCCACTCGTGGCCACACTCGGTACAGTGATAGACATTGATCATTTCTATGAAATTGTAATAGTGTTGATACCGTCGTCAATGGTCCACTGTACGACTTAAGACTCATGGGGTTACTACGTCGAATCTTATATGGCTTGCCGGCCTCTCAGCGCCTCAGCCATATCACTGAGTGCGACCGCAACGTGCACAAGGGCACAACCACCTTCATGCCACAAAACACACTTTTCTCTATCACATTGCTCGGGCCGACCTGCGCCCTTGAACGGACATTTCAAACCATCACTCACGATTACACCTCCTTTACTACACAATGGCACGTCAGAAGTCAACGGGCAAAATGCACAACACTAAACGTATGATGTTCTTCTTGCGTGATTATACAATGAATTCCCAAACTGTCAATACACAGGAGATGCAATTGCTCAGCAAATCGAGGACGCAGCTTCTCTAACTTTCTGCTTTTTTCCTATTGTATTTTCGGTAACTTGACAACTAGCAATAAACTCCTATCATATACCATTCTGTAACCCGTTTCGTAGGAGAACCAAAGGAGGAGTTGATGCGAGTAATCACGGCACTGTTAGCTGCCACATTCTGCTCGGCTGAGGTGCTCGCAGTCGATGTACCAGTACCTGAATTCAGTATTTCTGCTGACAAACTTTTCGCCAGAGATGTAACGTATCTGGACGTTCCTGGTGCACCGAGACTACCGTATACAAAAGTGACTATTGCTCTACCACCAGCCGCAATCTGTGAATCAGTAGAGTTTTCTGGCGAGTGGCGGGAATTCGGAGACTGCACAATCCGACCTGCAGAACCGCTGCTGCCGCTGATGCAGGATACGAAGATACTTTCAAAATCCATGGCGATGTATAATGACGTACGAGACAGTATCTACTCAAGTAACGAACTCCACCCTCAGGTTTTTGGTCGCCTCATCGCAACAGGTAGTCTGAGAAAATACTCACTCGTTGATGTAGCATGCTACCATTTTGCATACAAGCCAAGATTAAATCTACTTTACTACGCGCCAATGATTACCGTTACCATACACTACCGCGTGCCGCGTCCAGAAAGCGAACGAGCGCAATTCTGGGCGAAGATGGCAGACGACATCACCGCGGACAAAGTCGCCGCTCAAATGATATATAACTGGGATGATGCACGCGCGTGGTATGCGACCGACACGCCACAT
>Ga0111198_1020_pt1 | contig 24652 bp, 19 predicted proteins | sample DeeMarSWOR324_28_FD_80370 | JGI IMG/M metagenome (GOLD analysis project Ga0111198, IMG submission 80370) | candidate division WOR_3 bacterium SM23_60
TGTGGCGAGTATGCGATACGGTCAGTCGTGTATGCGGCGGTTCCGTAACACATACGAGAATCCTTGCACGCTTCATACGACATCCAGAAGTACCCATTGCTGCCCCAGCTTGTACCCCAGGAATTGACGACGCGGAATGCGCCTGGTCCATCATTGGTCATCTTGTTATCATCATAGCCGACAATGCAGACATTATGACCGCCGCGGTTTGTGCCATACAAATCCGCCGAGCAATAGACTGTATCGAACTGCGTTATGTTATCGAAATTGGCCCATACCCAGATGCCGAGTATTGCACAATCTCCATCAGCAATGTGCTGTTTGGTCGCGAGTATTCCTTGGTCCGTATTTACCCAGATGTAGTGTCCGGACTGGCACCGGTAAGGGATCGCGTGCAAGTACGTAGATTCGGCTGGCCATCGGGTACAGTTTGATTGTGTATAAGGAAACTCTTCCATGTTTGCGCAGCCGTGTTCGATCAGGCATTTCATCGCGTCTGACGTGCCTGAGCCGTGATCAGCGCCGCCATTAACGTGATTGTAGACAAATGCAGGACTGAACTGATGTGCAGGTAATGCAAGCGACCATCCGTGCTCCATCCACTCCTGATGCGATTTGTAGTTGTAGGCGACTGCCCACGCCGTGCATGAACCCTGTGAACCCTGGTCACCGACCGGCGGCATGTTTGCCGTATGGTCAACTGCCTCAGGTGGGTCAAATTCACGGCCGTCAATATCATCTTCAATCATCCATGGGATTTGCGAGAAATCTTCATAAATACCACCACACGGATGAAGTTGTTCCTGTGCCCACGTGAATGCTGAAAGGACTAAGAGTATGACAATCGTATTTTTTATCTTCACACCGACCTCCTTCTTCATAATAATAATAGTAGAATTCGGCGCTGAGTCAAGGACAATACGACCCGATCTAGGCTTGAGGCGTTGTACATTAGGCATTGCCGACACTAACGCAGTTCTCCACTCGTGCAGTGCACTCGGTCGAGCGGTAATCATTCATTATTCGTCGAGCGAAGGTAATCGCTCGATTTACCGAGCATCTGACGACTATCCTTCCCGATAAATCGGAAGACTACAGTTCACCACAATCCCAAGAAACAAGACTTGTAGTTGCTCGATTCATCGAGCATCTGACGACTATCCTATCCGATAAATCGGAAGACTACCCTGACACCCGATCTGTAGTCGCTCGATTTATCGAGCATCTAGCAATTATCCTTCCCGATAAATCGGAAGACTACCGTGACACCCGATCTGTAGTCGCTCGATTCCCTGTAGTTGCTCGATTTATCGAGCATCGAACGACTATCCTTTCCGATAAATCGGAAGACTACCGTGACGTCCGATCTGTAGTCGCTCGATTTATCGAGCTTTGCCTGATGAATCAGGCATCTACAACAGAACTTTCGGCTTTGGGCTACACTAAGGTAGTTCTTCCGCAGGAACTCACGTTCCTACGAGAACGGAGTCGATTCGTGCTGCGCACTCGCTCGAACAGTGTAGACGGGTGTTTCAAAAAGAAAGGGGCAAGCATGGTGCTCGCCCCTGTTTCATCATGTTTTGCATATTATCTAATTAGTAGTAGCTTCTTGGTTTCCGAATGTTCATCTGCAGCTAATCTGAGTACATAGACGCCATTTGGCAGTTTGTTTAGTGCATCATCTGTCCCATCCCACATCAACTGCATAGGGCTCGGCGCATAGAGCAGAGGATCGAAGGATTTGACTAGCCGACCAGTGATGTCGAAGATATGTATACTGGCTAATGACTTCTGTCTACTGTCTACTTCAACGCTGATGTGAGTCAGCGTTGAGAAGGGATTCGGGTGAACAAGCAGGTTAGCGAGAATATCGAGCTCTTTGTGCTCAGATACACCAAGGTCTGGTCCTGTCTTCAACAGCCACGCATCCCATTCATCACCGAATGATCCGGTGCCTCCACACATGAAGTAACCACTGTCTGCAGTAGTGCAAACGTAATAGGGGAAGTCAGTACTCGAACCTCCATACGTCTGCGACCATACATAATTGCCACTTGCATCGCACTTGACCAGCCAGAAATCATCTGCGCCTGCACCGTACGAGTATGTCCAGCCGGTCAGGATGTATTCACCATCCCACGTTAGGTCTATTGATGAGCAGCAGTCCTCATTTGGTCCACCGTGCGTTCGTTCCCATTCCACAGTGCCGAGCGAATCAGTTTTGACTAACCAGAAGTCATAATCACCAGCACCCATAGAGTTCGTCCAGCCAGCGATTATGTAACCGTTATCAGGTGTTTCTCGAAATGTGTATGCCCACTCGTTCCCAGAATGTCCGTACAGTTTTGTCCAGAGAGTATCGCCGTTGGCATCGGTGTTTAGCAACCAAGCATCGCCTTGACCTGCTCCGAAACTTTCTGTACCAGCAATAAGAACATAGCCGCCATCAGGTTTTTGAAATACATCATAGCCATAGTCGAGCTCTGATCCGCCGTACGTCTTTGTCCAGAGCGTATCACCGTTCCTGTCAGTTTTGAGTAACCAGACATCCGCGTTGCCAGCACCATAGGATCTTATTCCGCCGGAGAGAATAAATCCACTATCAGCTGTTTGACAGACAAAATCAGTAGCATCGTCTCCTGATTCACCACCGTATGTTTTCGTCCACGCCGTATCGCCATTCTCATCAAGTTTCAGAAGCCAGACTTGGTTGTGCCATTCCCTTTTGTATCCTACTGCAATATAGCCACCATCGAATGCCTGTTTGACATCAAAGACCCGGTCCTCATTGTATCCACCATAGGTTTTTGTCCACAGTGTGTCACCGTCTGCGTCAGTTTTTATAATATAGGCATCACCCATGCTTCCTACAGTATAGTAGCGTCCGGCGACGATAAAACCACCATCAGCAGTCTGTTCTCCTAAGTATGCCCAGTCATCACCTGCACCACCATAACATTTGGACCACACGAGATCTGGTGGTGGAGCATACAATATTGCGACTGTTGCCAGGAGTAGTACACTTATTCCTGGAAGGGATGGGTCTCTACACTTCTCCATATTTCCTCCTCTCCGCATTGCGCGGTTCCAACGTGTGCGATTCTACAAAATTGTATGAATTTGCATAATTTTGATGGTATATTATAAAATTATAGGTAATATTACTGACATTGTCAAGGTGCTCAGTGGTACTAATGTGAGAACTAAGCCTCAATTCAGACTATTGGCCTTAGGCTTTGGGTGCTAGTCTAGCGAATATAAAAAGAAAGAGCGAGCAGTTGCTCGCTCTTCTTACCATTCATTTGTTATTATCTTATGAGCAGAAGTTTTTTGGTTTCAGAATGCTCGCCTGCAGTTAGTCTGAGCAGATAGACACCATTTGGCAACATGTTTTTGACATCATCAGTACCGTCCCATGTAATCTGCATAGGGCTTTGTGCATAGGGCAGAGGGTCAAAGGACTTCACACAACGACCAGCAACGTCGTAGATTCGCATGCTGCCTACGCTGTACTGCCTACTGTCTACTCCAAAGGAGATGTTTGCGCTTGTACTGAATGGATTAGGAAATACCGTAGGGTTGGTGGAAATATCACGTCCTTCATTTTCTGCCGCACCGAGGTCTGTTCCTGTTTTTATCAGGTACACATCACTCTGACCAGCACCCCAGGAGCGTGTTCTGCCAGCAATGATATAGCCGCTGTCCGGCGTCTGGTCGAGGTAATAGCCAAAATCATGGTATATTCCGCCGACGGTTGTTGTCCAGAGTGTATCACCATTCAAGTCGATCTTCAGTAAATACACATCACTCTCACCAACAGCGTATGAATATGTGTAGCCGACGATAGCGATATTTCCGTCGTGCGTGATGATAGCATGTTGACCCTGGTCTGCATTTGCACCGCCATACCAATTCATCCAGAGTGTATCTCCATCAGCGCCTGCTCGTACTACATAGACATCACCGAGCCCGGCACCCCAGGAATCTGTCCCACCGACCAAGATATAACTTCCGTCAGAAAGCGGCAATACAGTATAGAGAAGGTCTTCACCATTGCCACCGTATAGCCGTGTCCACATTGTATCACCATTTGCATCAGTCTTCAGGAGCCAGCCATTGCAGAGACCTGGACCATAGGAATATGTGCGTCCGACAACAATGTATCCGCCATCTGTGGTTTGCTTTACCCAGTGACCATAATCCTGGTCTGTGCCGCCATAGGCCTTTGCCCAGATTGAATCACCATTGGCATCGGTTTTGACAAGAAACAGCTGGTCACCGTAGCCATAAATAGTTGACATACCGGCCACAATAAAACCATTATCCGATGTTTCATTCGCACAGTATGCTGCGTCCCACGTTAGATTACCAAAGTAGCTCGTCCACGCTGTGTCGCCATTTTCATCGACCTTGAGCAGCCACACATCTGAACCACCTGATCCTTGAGAACTGGTGAAACCGGAAATAATGTAATGATTATCTGAGGTTGGCTTTATTGAAAAAGCCCGTTCATTTGCGACACCGCCGTATGTTTTAAACCAGAGCGTATCACCGTCTTCATTAATTTTCATAACATACACATCATCGCCACCAGCACCGAATGATGATCCGTACGCAGCGACCATGTAGCCGCCGTCTGCCTGGCATACAGCTCGTCCGTAATCTTCCTCTGTACCTCCATAAACTTCATACCACAGAATATCTGGCGGCGGCGCATATGCCTGTGTAGTAAAAAGACACGAGATTAAAAGTACTGGTACTGCAATTCTGGAATAGTAATTCATACTACCTCCCTCGGATAATGATAGTTACTAGTTGTAAGATGTCAAGGATACAGAAAAACGCTTTACGCTAGACGCCCAACGCGGTACGCATCACGTGTAATGCCATGTGCCACAAGATATACATTGAGTCAAATCCCCTCTCCCTGTGGACGGGAGAGGGCTAGGGTGAGGGTATTCTATCTACGCGCCACACGCTATCAGCAATATGCCATGTGCTGTCTGCCCTCTGAACAGTTGTGTAGTTGTGTCCCCTATGCCCTGTATCCTGTTTCCTGAGCCCTAATAATTGGCGGAGGCGTGTAGGAATCGAACCTACCATTCCGGGTCCTCCCGAAATATCTGGATTTGAAGTCCAGTAGGCACACCAGCACCATGCCGCCCCCGCGAATTTTACTCAAATTTCTAGTTTGACTGTAAAATTCAGCGCCTCGAACGAAGTGAGAGGCAAATTTCCGCGTCCCGAATCACAAAGTGATGAGGGGCTACATTTTTGTTACTTTCCTAAATCTTTGATTTAATTACAAATAACCAGCCTATTCTACCCAGATTTAACAAAAAGTCAAACAAAAAAGGGGACAGTCCCCTTTATTAAAGGGGACTGTCCCCTTTTGTCCTCTTAATCTATTACTTGACCACCACTACTTTTTGGAATTCGGTCTGCTCGGCGTCTTGATAACGTACAAAATAAATACCAGTCGAGAGTTCGGTTGTCAGTGTTCGGCTTGCCTCAACCGTGCCGCTGAATACGGTCTGCACTAATCTGCCGGTGTTGTCAAATACGTCGATTTGAACGTCTCTACTTGTTGACGGCTGCATATGAATGGTAAGTGAGCGTGTTGTCGGATTCGGATAGACAGAAAACAACGGAGTCGGTGTGGTTTGCGTGTGCGTTTCAACACTGGTAACCCTGCCCATGTGCCGGGTTGTCGGGTCGCAGAAGTGCGTAAGCACATAGCCATTGGGCCACCACCCGGTAGCATCCATGAAGTCTATTTTGGCGAGAGTAAACGCATCACCAATGACGCCATGCGTGACGGTCGTGTCGACGAGTAATCTTTCCAAGAAATGATGTGGCACGCCGCCGCGGTCAGAGAAAATCGCCCAGACGAGACCACTTCCAGAAATCACTGAAGATGATACTCCTTGTGCCATCAGTTCCATTGTTATGTTGTATACAGTTGGTTTACCACAACTGCAGCTCCTCAGTATAGTCGTCGAGGAATAATCATTGTTAATCTGTGAGACATCGCTGACAGAGAGACACAGTAAAAACTGTAGTTCAGCATCCTCAGGAACGCTATCGCCATCATCCCACGTCCATATCAAGCGTGCGTACGAGGTTGGACTGCCGTGATGGTATTCGTACATGATGCCCTTCCGGTCCCAGTATGCAATCTGGTTCATTCGACAGAGGGAATCAGTACATGAATATGTAGATGGACCCAAACCAGCCATTTCATAGAGATACACTGCATTGCCCCGATCGATTATACCTGCGTCCATAAGCGCTTCCATGTCTCCAGCGCCGTCCCAGAGCGGACCACCACCGTGATTCTCGTTTTCATAAAAAGGTATGCTCGCCGGCAAGAGTGCTGCCTCTTTGTATGATGCATCAGTATTAGAGTCGAATGCAATAATCGTGCTGCAAATTGCTGCGGCAGTAGGATGATCCACTGGTATTCGTCCCACATGAATATCTTGATGATAGTCTGGGTCATCATCACCGAGTGGATCGTAGTTAGAATTAAAAACTTCCCCGTAGTACGCATCGCCATCACTATTCCAGGAAAGACTATCAGGGTCGGTGAGGTCTCCATAGTAGAGATCTGTGGGTAGATAATACCATCCTGGTGAGTTATTTACTGGAACCGTGTAGCGCATCGGCATGTTCGTGATAAAGCCGACGAACAACGCGTACTGGATGTCGGCTATGTTTGCTCTCAAGTAATTCCTTATTTTCTGTGGAAGGTCTGTTCCGTCAACTGTAGAATCAATGTGTTCCGTTGTTACAACATGTACATCAAAGCCCTGGCTCTGCCGGTAAGAAACGAGATCGTTGACTGCATCGGTTTGCGACGACTGCAGGATTATGTGAAAACCATTTGCTCTCGTAGGAGTCAGCGTACGGTACCAGGTCTGTACTTGCTCGTAGTTATATATTTTTTCTGCGGCGATTTTGTCAAAGGTGATGTCGTCTTTTAGCCGTTCCCAGAATGCAGCACGGTCACTGCCTGGTTGTGGCATGTGGTAATTGATCTCGACCGTGATATTCGGCGTGTAGAACAGCTGCTGCGTCACTGGGTTGTAGGCAAAGTGATAGCAGTCAACGGTCACGACTGAGTACTTCCGCAGTCCTCCTTTTGATTGTAGGCTTCCATACTCTCCTGGATAGATGATATTGTTGGAGTAATACTGTACTCGCTGTTTCTCGTACAACTCGTTCAGTTTCTTGTTGATCTGTGCGTCAGATAGAGAGAGCGGTGGAAGCTTTGGTTGAATTGTGAAGGTTCCTATTTCATGTCGTGCTCCGTGGAATCTAACATTATCGATGATTGCGCCAGGCGGCACAGCAAGTGTCACGGTCCTACACGGAACATCAGGTGCACCAATACTAAGCTTGTAGGTTGCATTATCGACAGTAAGCGCATCACCATGTATATTATATTCTGGAGCCGGTATATCAACATACATGACTTCTGCCCAGCCAAATATGACTAAGCATAAAGCTGTGATGTATCGCATGATATTCCTCCTTCTTCTCTATTATATTATAGCATTATCTTAACGCAATGCAAGGTATATCATAACGAGGGTCTTGAGCACAAGCAGTGTTCTCGACAAGCTCGAACGATAATGTAGGGCGGACACTTCTAGGTTTTGGGCGTTGGGCCACATTGAGGAAGTTCTCGATTCGTGCTGCGCACTCACTCGCCTGCTGTAAGTCTCGAATAGAATGAGAGGTCCCGAGCAGAACGAGGGGAACGGTAATCATTCATTATTCGTCGAGCGTAGGTAATCGCTCGATTCCCTGTAGTTGCTCGATTTATCGAGCTTTGCCTGATGAATCAGGACATTACAATAAGACGACGGGGAAAAACAACCTGTCCTATCCGATAAATCGGAGGACTACATCACCACAACCTGTAGTTGCTCGATTTATCGAGCTTTGCCTGACGAATCAGGCATCTACATCTCCAGGCTTTTGGCTCTAGGCCACATTAAGGAAGAAGTTCATTGCTTTAATTATCAGACAATAGGACGATAAGACAATCAGACTAATAGGCTTGACATTTGTTCATTTATTAATACAATAGGTATGACAAAAGGTATGATGAAATGGAGGATGTATGGCCAAGACGAAGATTACCATCAGTATTGATGAAGGTTATGTAAAAAAGCTGGACAGAATAGCACGCCTAAAACACTCTAACCGAAGCAGTCTCATAGAGGAGGCAATTAGATCTTGGGAAAGTGAGTATATCCACACAGCACTCAAGTATGGATATCAGACAATGGCGAAAGAGGACAGAAAGGCTGCAGAGGAGTATATCAAGATAGCGCAGGAGATATTGCATGAGTGATCTTTTTCCCAAGCGCGGTGAGATTTGGTCAGTGAACTTTAACCCTGGCAGGGGAAGTGAACAAAAAGGTATCCGTCCTGCACTTATCGTTCAAAATGATACTGGGAATCAATATGCGGCAACGACCATAGTTGCGGCAATAACAACGACGATAAAAATCTACCCGGTTACTGTTCTACTCGAGGCAAAAGGTGCAGGGTTATCAAAAGAGTCGATGGTCAATTGTGCACAGCTGCTGACCGTAGATAAGTCACGTCTGAGGAAAAGGCTGGGAAAGTTGGATGAAAAACTGATGGAGAGAGTGGACAAGGCTTTGTGTGTCAGTCTTGCGCTGTGACCACGATGCCTTTTGAAGAACCGCTACAGAGAAGTTCCAGCTTCCTAACCTTAACCTCTGCACAAAATGATGCCAGACACAATCTCTACTTCTTGAATCTTGATTCATGCAATTGGCTATAGGCTGTATGCCATTTGCCATAAGCCATACGCCACTTACGTGTATTCGTCCCAGCTTTTTATCCTGAGGTCTTCGAGCTGAGTATTCTGGAGTGCTTCAACCAGTCGTTTTGCTAGCTGTAGATTGGTTATCAGAGGGACGCCAAAGTCAACTGCCTTCCTGCGGATCAAGTAGTCATTGTCAAGCTCTTTTTTCTCTACGTTCTTCGGTATGTTGACAACAAGATCAATTTTGCCATCAGCAATGTAGCTTAGTGTGTTTGGTTCTTTTCGTTCAAGCGGCCAGTGCAGGACGGTTGACTTAATACCATTGTTCCTCATGAAATCTGCGGTACCCCGTGTTGCGTAGAAAACAAAACCCATCCGCGCTAGAATTTTTGTGCTTTCAAGAAATTCTGCCTTGCTGTCAATCGGACCAGTGGACAGCAGGATCGTCTTGCTCGGCAGCGTGAAACCAACTGAGATGAGACTCTTCAAAAATGCTTCATTGAAATCATCACCCAGACATGCGACTTCGCCGGTCGATGCCATTTCAACACCGAGAACAGGATCCGATCCTTTCAATCGAATGAATGAGAATTGTGGTGCCTTGACACCGACATAGTCCAGATCGAATGATGAGCGGTCAATCTGGGGTACGTTTTTACCCATCATAATTCTGGTTGCTAGATCGACAAAGTTAATATTGAAAACTTTCGATACAAACGGGAAACTCCGTGAAGCGCGCAGATTGCATTCGATCACTTTCACATCGTTGTCTTTTGCGATAAACTGAATATTGAATGGCCCGGTAATGTCCAGCGCACGTGCCGTCTGTTTGGCAATCGTTTTGATACGGCGCATGGTTTCAAGGTATGTTCGTTGTGGCGGTAGCACCATGGTTGCATCGCCTGAGTGAACACCTGCATTTTCAACGTGTTCAGAGATTGCATAGCAGTGCAGTTTACCTTTGTTGGCCACTGCATCGATTTCTATTTCTTTCGCATCGGTAATGAACTTACTGATGACCACTGGGTGTTCCCGGTTGATTTCAGATGCCTTGTGTAAGTACTTGAGCAACTCTTCTTTAGTGAGCGCAATGCTCATTGCTGCACCACTCAGCACATAGCTCGGTCTGACGAGAACCGGGTAGCCGACTTTATCGGCGAACTCCTCAGCTGCATGCAGACTCGATAGCTCCTTCCAGATTGGTTGATCAACATTGAGTGAATCGAGTAGCTGGGAAAATTTATGCCGGTCTTCTGCTCTATCGATGTTCAAGGGAGAGGTACCGAGTATTCGTACACCTGCGCGATGGAGTGGCAGGGCAAGATTGTTCGGAATCTGACCACCCGTGGAGACAATGAATCCAATCGGCTTTTCCTTTTCGTAAATGTCCAGAACCCGTTCAAAGGTGAGTTCATCAAAGTACATTTTATCGCAGATATCATAATCAGTACTGACCGTTTCCGGATTGCAGTTTATCATGATCGTGCCGTATTTCAGTGCTTTCAGTGTTATTACTGAATTCACACAGCACCAGTCGAATTCGACCGAGGATCCGATCCGGTACGCGCCGCCGCCAAGTACAGCGACCTGTTTCTTTTCCTTGAAGTCGAGGTCATCTTCACTTGCATTGTAGGTTAGGTACAAGTAGTTCGTTTGTGCCGGATATTCGGCGGCAAGGGTATCAATCCGTTTGACAAACGGAAGGATGCCGAGTCTCTGTCTTCTCTGGCGGACAGCCGGCTCAGATTTCTTTGTGAGTTGTCCGATCTGTCGGTCAGAAAATCCCTTTTGCTTTGCTTTTCTCAGGAGCGTTCGTGGAATTGCCTTACCTTTGTAGCGCTTAAGTGTTTTTTCGATTTCAACAATATTTTTTATTTTATGTAAATACCACGGATCAACACCAGAAAATTTGCTGATCCGTTTAATTGAATGTCCCCTTTTGATTGCTTCGGCAATGGCAAACATTCGTTTGTCTGTGGGCTGTTTGAGCTCCCTTGTGAGATTATTGAATGTGAGGTTATTGCACACAAGACCATTGAGTCCGACATCGAGCATACGGATTGCTTTTTGGAGAACCTCTTCGAAACTGCGGCCGATTGCCATCACCTCGCCGACTGACTTCATTTCCGAACCAATATCGAAACTCACGTTCTTAAATTTCTGCAAATCCCACCGTGGGTATTTGAGGGTAATGTAGTCAAGCGCTGGTTCAAAACAGGCACTGGTTTGTTTGGTAATGATGTTCTGTACTTCGGTTAAGCTTCGACCCAGAGCGAGTTTTGTTGCAACAAATGCGAGTGGGTAGCCGGTTGCCTTAGATGCAAGTGCAGAACTTCTGCTGAGGCGTGCATTGACCTCGATGATACGGTAATCTTCTGAACGCGGGTCGAGCGCGAATTGTATGTTGCACTCACCGATAATGCCGAGGTGTCGGATTACTTTGATTGATAGTGCCCGTAACTTGAAGTTCTCCGATGCAGTCAATGTCTGGACCGGTGCGACCACAATGCTCTCACCGGTGTGAATGCCCATTGGGTCAACATTCTCCATAGAGCACACAACAATGCAATTGTCATACTGGTCGCGCACGACTTCATATTCCAGCTCTTTCCAGCCGCCAAAGTACTTTTCGATCAGTATTTGCTTGGTAAATGAAAATGCCTTTTTGGTCAGTTCGACCAGCTGCCGTCGGTTATGGACGACACCAGAACCGAGACCACCGAGGGCATAGGCGATACGGCACATGACCGGATAGCCGATTTGTCTTGCTACTTTTTCTGCTTGTTTGACGCTCGTTACTGCTTGACTCACAGGTACTTTTAGACCTATTTCAGTTATTCTCTTGACAAATAAATCTCGGTCTTCTGTATTGAGAATTGTTTCAACCGGCGTTCCGAGCACCTTTACTTTTGATTTTTTGAAAACGCCACTGGTTGCGAGCGCAACGCCAACATTGAGCGCAGTTTGTCCGCCAAAACCGAGTAACACACCGTCTGGGTTTTCTTTTTCAATGACTTTTGCTACGAACGACTCTTCGATTGGCAAGAAATACACTTTATCGGCAAGGTAGTCAGAGGTCTGTATCGTCGCAATATTGGGATTGACTAAGACGGTTCTTATGCCTTCTTCTTTCAAGGCTTTGATCGCTTGACTGCCTGAGTAGTCGAACTCTCCTGCTTGTCCGATCTGTATGGCACCAGAGCCAATGAGTAAGACCTTCCGTGGTTTCTTTTTCATCTGATTGCCCTTACGAATAAGTCAAACAAGAAAGCCGTATCGTCTGGTCCGGGTGATGCCTCGGGATGAAACTGTGCACCGAAAAACGGTTTTGATACGTGAATAATGCCCTCATTCGTACCATCATTATTGTTGTAGAACCATTCGCGCCAGTCCACCGGTAATGTGTTTGACCTTATTGCGTATCCGTGGTTTTGCGGTGTAATGTGGCACCGGCGTGTGCCAACTTCGATGCAGGGCTGGTTATGACTTCGGTGGCCGAATTTTAGTTTGTAGGTATTCGCACCCGCGGCAAGCCCTAGAATCTGGGAGCCGAGGCAGATGCCTAAAATTGGTGTACTTCGTGAAAGTGCTTTTTTTGTATTTTCAATGGTAGCCGTGCACTGCTTAGGGTCGCCTGGACCGTTTGAGAGAACAATGCCGTCTACCGTTTCTTTAGTGAAATCATAGTCCCAGGGCACGCGCATTACTGAGATATTGCGGTCGAGTAGTGACCGGATAATACTGTGTTTCACACCGCAATCAACGAGAACTACTCTTTTCTTACTGCGCTCATAGAATGTCGGCGTACTGATGCTCACTTCAGCAACGAGATTTCGCTTGTTTGGGTCGGCAAATCGGAGTTTCTGCTTGGTGCACAGGATTTTTCCGAGCATTGTTCCCTTAGTTCGAATTTTCTTTGTGAGCGCTCGTGTGTCGACATCATATAATGCAGGGATGCGATGTTCTTTGAGCCACGCTGACAGAGACTGTTTGGCATTCCAGTGCGAATAGGAACCCGAGTAGTCTGAGATAATGAGCCCTTGCACCTGGATTTTCTCAGATTCAAAAAGCTTCATGAGCCGATCTTCTTTACTCTCATCAGGAACACCGTAGTTGCCGATCAGGGGATAGGTGAGAACAAGTATCTGCCCGTGGTATGAGGGGTCAGTCAGGCTTTCAGGATAGCCAACCATACCAGTATTGAATACGACTTCACCGGCAACGTTCCTCTGTGAGCCGAATGAGTATCCCTGATAGACTGAGCCATCTTCAAGGACCAGGCGTGCAATACTGCCACGAAATGTCATTGGTACTGCATGTTATCCAAAAAAGGGGGACTGTCCCCGTTTTAGCATCTATTTGTACTTTTTTACTGCAATAGTTGTTTTATTGCCGCAAACTCACTTTCGTAATACGGTAGATTCGTGCCGCCGATTCTGTTTATGACGATGTTCGCATTGCCGATCCGGTCTTGTGCCGGAGGATGGGTCGAGAATAGTTTCTCAAACGTGCTCGGCGGATTGCCCTCCATCTGTTTGAATTTCTCGAACAGCTGTATCATGCCTTTGGGATTGTATCCGGCTTTTTTCTCATACAGAACGCCCATTTCGTCTGCATCATATTCGTTTTCTCTGCCGTAGCCGAGCAGGATCATGCCAGCTGCTGCATCGACCATTGCCTGTGCAGTTTTGCCAAGTTTTCCTCCCAGCGCCACCTCCATCAGGATCTGGTAACCGTAGACTGCTTGCAAACGCTGCATCGAATGTCTGGCAACGACGTGTCCAACCTCATGTCCGAGAACACCTGCGAGTTGTGCCTCATTGTCCATTTCTTTTATGAGCCCTTTGTAAATGTAGATGAAACCACCTGGACACGCAAAGGCATTGATTTCATCGCTATCAAGGACTTTAAACGTATATTTGAGGTCTTTACGATCACAGACCTTAGCAATCTTCTGACCGACATTATCAATGTAGTTTTGCACAGTTGCATTTTTGAGAACGGTCTCTTGCGATTCAACATCTTTAACCACTTCTTTACCAATCGCAATTTCATCCTCAGTTCCAATAATAATAATGCCCTTTTTGCCACCGGGACCTATTGTGACACAACTGACGATTAGTACGACAAGTATGGGTATGATAAGATAGAGTTTCTTCATGGTGAATTGTATACGCGGGGATGGAAAAATCAACAGACAAGACAGAAGACGCGAATGGGACGCGAATGACGGAAGACGCAAATGGGACGCGAATGACGGAAGAGGCGAATGGGACGCGAATTCTGTTAGTCTGATTGTCTCATCGTCCCATTGTCCTATTGTCCTATTGTCAATCTCAGGAACTTCTCGACTCACTCCGTTCGCTCGAAGAATAGTAGACTTGTGGGTCGGAGCTTCTCGATGCGCCCTATCTACGATAGGACCTACTCGCCTGCTGTAAGTCTCGAGTTCAATGAGAGGTCCCGAAGATAGTGAGGGGAAGAGCGATTCTCTTTACTGTTCGAGTGAGTGCTCAGCACGGATCGAGGACTACCTTAATGTAGCCAAAGTAATAAGCCTAATGCCTAATTGTAGTGGCAGATGCCTGATTCATCAGGCAAAGCTCGATAAATCGAGCGACCACAGGTTTTGTGAGGTATGTACCGGCGTTTGTAGTCATCCGATTTATCGGAGGAGGGTAACCAGTGTTTGTAGTTGCCTGATTTATCAGGCAGAGGTGGTTGGTGTCCGTAGTCGTTAGATGCTCGATAAATCGAGCGACTACAAGTGTGAGTGAATCGACACCGGGGACTTAGGTAGCAGAGCTGCCTTCGCTCTTTGAGCACGTTCCGTGAGGAACGCGTCGAGAACCGCCTTAGTGTTCCTGCGGTCTCGATGTTTCCTCCGTGCCTACGTCCGGTTTGACAATAGTGGTTTTGAAAGTATAATAAACAATGAGTCATAATCGAGGACCACGCGAAACAGTTGTCATGCCGAACTACAAGAATGGCAGTATTGTGAATCTCATGAGTTCGGTTCTGCAGTCTTACGGTGCGGATTCGCGATACCATCCGCTTCCCGTCCTTCCTGCTGATGAATTGCGCCAGTACAGAAATGTGGTTCTCATTGTTATTGATGGCCTTGGTGACGAATTTCTGGCGGCACATGGTAGAAAGAGCATATTTGCCAAGTACCGCCGAGGGAAAATGACTTCGGTCTTTCCTGCGACAACCGCTTCAGGCATAACAACGTTTCTAACCGGTGTCGCACCACAGCAGCATGCAATCACAGGTTGGTTCATGTATCTCAAGGAAATGGGGATGGTGATGAAAATCCTTCCGTATGTGACCAGGAGTGAAGAAATATGTCTCAAGAGTGCATTTAGAAATTTCTATCATGAGAAGTCTGTTTTCCAGCAAATCGATGCTGACTCACACTACGTGATTCACTCACACCACATCGATTCTCAGTATACAGAGGCGATGACCGTGAATGCGAAGCGGGTGGCGTACCACACATTGACTGATATGGTACAGAAGATGAGGGAGGTTGTTACTGGTCGCAAGAGTAAGAAATTCGTTAGTGCGTACTGGCCAGATCTCGATGCATACAGTCATTCTTACGGTACTGAGAGTGTCGAGGCTATACAGCATTTTGAAACATTGAACACTCATATAACGTCGTTTGTTGAATCGATCAGAAAGACAAATACGATGGTACTTATTACATCTGATCATGGGTTGATTGATGCGGATGAATCAAAGGTCATACGACTTAAAGAACATCAAGACCTAGCGCGAACCCTCGTTCTTCCACTGTGCGGTGAACCGAGAGCAGTATACTGTTATGTGCATCCTGCACGCGTGGCAACTTTCGAGAAGTATATCGAGGAACATCTTTCGGATTACTGCACACAGTATAGAGCACAAACACTGGTTGCAAAGAACTATTTTGGACTGTTTGAACCCAACCCCTCACTGTCCGACAGAATTGGGGATTACATACTGATAATGAGAGAAAACTACGTGCTCAAAGACACCATCGTCGGCGAGAGAGAGTACTCGCTCAAGGCGTATCACGGAGGCATGACCAAGAAAGAAATGTACGTACCTCTTGTTGTCATGGACTCCAAGACTGTATAGATAGCAGGCGACTAGGATATTAGGTTATCAGAGTATCAGGACATTAGGGTAGAAGGTAGGATTCAGGAACCAAGTCCCGTTAGAAAACAATTTGATGAATATATCGAACTTTAATGTCGGTGCGATGGTGTGCTTCGTAGTCAATCATACACAATGATATTCTCTAACGGGCATGGCAGATGTCTGATTCATCAGGGCGATGCTCGATAAGTCGAGCAACGACAGATTATGTTTCTTTGTAGTCCTCCGATTTATCGGATAGGATAGTGGTTAGATGCTCGATGAATCGAGCGACTACAGGTTGTGGTGATGTAGAGGAGGGTAACCAGTGTTTGTAGTTGCCTGATTTATCAGGCGGAGGTAGTTGGTGCCTGTGGTCGTTTGTTGCTCGATAAATCGAGCGACAACAGGTGTGAGTGAAGCGACACCAGGGACTCAAGCAGCAGACCTGCCTTCGCTCGAAGAATACGGTCGCACCTGAGGAGATTGCCACGGGACTTCGTCCCTCGCAATGACATCGATTAGTTGGATTGTTGGATAGTTTAATGGTTGAAATGGTTACAGGAGCTTCTCGATGCGTCCTGCCTCTGGCAGGACTTACTCGAAGAGTAATATAGTTATTGTTCGAGTGAGTGCGCAGCAGGAATCGAGAACTTCCTACGATTGCTGGTACATTTCTGAGTTCTCGGCGATGATTCTGCGACCTCTGCGAATGGTCAATGAAGTACTTGCTTAAATGCCTCAACGATGTGTGTTTCCTCGTTCTCCAAGACCGTCCGGAAATCGAGTATGTACGTATTCTCAGTAACTCTGCCAAAGACCGGGATCCTGCATGTACGCAACGCCGTTGCGAGCTCCTGCACAGATACGGTTTTCGGTTTGATGGCAATCACATAGGTTGGCAATTCTTCAGTACTGAGTGAACCCCCACCAATTTCGGAAACATCTTCTTCAATAGTGACTGCTATTTTTGCCTTGAAATACCGTTTGAGCAATTTGGCACATTTCGTCGCATGCTTTTTGATGTCTACCGGTTTTTTGAGCAATGCATTAAAAACACCGTGCTCTTTGAGTAACGTTGACTCCTTTCTCAAAAAGAGTTGAAGGGTCGCCTCGAGTGAGGCATTGGTTAGTTTGTCGCACCGCATCACCCTCGTCAGGGGGTTTTTCTTCATCTGTTCAATGTACTTCGCCACACCGACGATGATGCCGCACTGCGGCCCACCGATAAGCTTGTCACCACTAAAGCACGCAACGTCGGCACCTGCCTGTATGCTTTCCTGAACAGTTGGTTCCTTTGGCAGACCATACTTCGAGAAATCAATAAATGCGCCGCTCCCAAGATCATCGATTACCGGGATGTTGTGCCGCTTGCCCAGCTGAATCAGTTCACTGAGCGGAACCTGCTTAGTGAAGCCAATGATTCTGAAATTAGACTGATGTACGCGCATAAGCGCGGCCGTATTTTGTCCTATCGCTTTTTCGTAATCTTCAAGGTGCGTACGGTTCGTCGTGCCCACTTCACGCATGATTGCGCCGCTCGTTTCCATTATTTCGGGCATACGGTACGCGCCACCGATTTCAACGAGTTGTCCACGAGAAACAATAACTTCTCTGCCCTTTGCAAGAGTATTGAGCGCGAGAAGGGTCGCTGCCGCATTGTTGTTGACAATAAAACCCGCTTCAGCACCAGTGATAACCTGCAACAGACGATTGATTTTCGCATACCGGTCCGCCCTTCTTCCATGGTTATCTATCTGAAGCCGTGAGAATCCTTTTGAAACGGTATATATGACATCTGCAATGCCTTTGCTAAAGGGTGCACGGCCAAGGCCGGTGTGTAGAATGATGCCAGTCGCATTGATGGCATAGCAGAAATACGGACTCAGGAGTTCATCAATATCGTGGATGATTCGTTGCTTTAGTGCTTTGGTCGTAAAGGTCTTACCAGTGAGCAATTCTTTTCTGATAACAGCCACGGAGGTACGAACAAGTGTGGCGATATGCCTGTGTTCAATACTAGCGAGATACTTCTTGATTTCAGGCCATTTGAGTACAGCATCAACCGACGGGATTTTTCTGAGATTCCCAGTCAAGGTTTTCTTCGCCATGTATTACTTTTTTGCCAAATCAGCCAGAGTCTGATTTTTGAATGTACGTTCAATCTGTTCGCCTAGCATCACCCACAACTTCCGTGTTGGACATGTCCTGATGAGCGTACATGTTCGTGGATTATCAATACACGTGACCGGAGCAAATGACCCCTCGAGGATCTTGTAGATATCTGTGATTTTGATTTTCTTCGGGTCTTTGACAAGGTAGTAGCCGCCTTTGGCTCCGCGCGTGGCACTGATGATTCCCGCGGTTCTCAAGAGGATGACGATTTGCTCCAGGTACTTCTTAGATATCTTTTCACATTCGGCGATGTTCTTGAGAAGCACTGGACCTTTCTCGTAATTGCGTGCAAGGTCTACGAGAAGGCGCAGTCCGTATCTGAATCGTGATGATAGTTTCATAAGCACCTACTGTGATATGTACAGAATCGTCGTGTCCACGTCACCATAGACATTTGGATTCCATACCGTATGAGGCCAGTCCGGATTATCGAGGCTATCAGCAATAAATGTCACATACGCAGTTCCTTGCCGTTGATCAGTACCGTAGACAACGCTGTCGATTTCAAAGAAACCAGCCAGTAAATCGTGTGTTTGTGTTGTAACTTGTCTTTGCCGCAGCTCTGGGAGGTTCTCCGGATCCAAGTCTATGATCTTCAGGATGAGGCCGTTCACACCGGTTGAATCGCTTACTGTTCTAACCCAACCATATACATGACAGTATAGCGGTTCTTCTTCTTCAGTACAGTGCACGATGCACAGCGTAATCAGCACAAAAAGCATGAGGGCTTTTTTCATCATATTTCTCCTATAGTATATAGATTATTCCCATTATATGATATGCCCTTGCAATGTCAAGGGTTTTTCATATACTCTTTTTTATGAGGGTACTGATTCTTGCCGTGCCAGTTGGTGCCGGACATATGAAGGCGGCAAAAGCAGTCCACCAGGCACTCAGCGAGCTTGACCCGAAGATTGACGTGAGGTTCGAAAATTGCTTTGATTGGGTGCTGCCCCTTTACGGAGCTGCGTACAAGAGTATCTATGATTTTGCGCAGAAAAGGGCACGCACACTATTGAAGATTCTCTACGGTGGCATGGGTATCAATAGTGGCGCATCAGATTTCTTGTACCAATCACATAAAGCCATCGCATATCGTTTCCGCGAGTTGCTCATCGGGTACCGACCAGACTATATACTCTGTACGCATTTTTCGCCCGGTTATTTTTCAGCACTGTACAAGGGTGAATTTAATTACAAAATCGGTGTGGTCGTCACTGATTACTATGTTCATCCACACTGGGTGAACCGTGAAATCGACCACTACTTCATTCCGCACGAGTTTCTTACAAATCAAATTATGTCATACGGCGTTCGCGGAGAGCAGGTATATCCGTTTGGCTTACCTGTTGCGCTCGAACTTGAAGGTACGATTGACCTGGTGGCGGCGCGCCGGCGTTTTGGTCTTTCCAAGGATAGAATATCCACCACGGTTATGGGGAGTCGGGTATTTGGCGGTGAGTGGTTTGAACTCGTGAGAGAACTGGTTGATTTCGACTATGACTTCCTTGTTCTGTGTGGCGATAACACGGTGGTTCAGGAAAAAATAAAAAAAATTGAAGGTAAGTCCCGTCTTACGACCCATGGTATGGTTCCGCGCATTCATGAACTGATTGCTACCACTGACATACTCATAACAAAGGCTGGTGGTATTACTACTACTGAGGCAACTAAAGTTGGGCCATGTTTACTGTTTGCGAATTCCATTGTCGGGCTCGAAGATAAAAACGAAGATTTTTTCATCAAGCATGGAGCAGCATTACGACTGACCACAGATAGTGCCAAGTCGGTGATGGCAGATCTCTTGGGTCATCCTGAGAAGATTGCCGAGATGAGAAAGAAACTCAAGAGTATGGGGAAGAAGACACCAGCGATAAATATTGCCAAGGTCATACTGCGTGGCAAGACCAAGTAATCGTGCACATTTCTCTTTTCCGATATCCAAATTCAGTCGCTAGAAATTCAAATCCTAAACACAGAATCCCACAGAAACCAAAAATTCCAAATACCAATTTTCCGAAGTCGTTCCCAGAGTCTAAAGCCGAAAGCCTGATAGCTAATGGATCGCCAGCGATTTGAAAACATAGTCAAACAAGCAGTCGAGAATATGCCAGATTTCATACGCGACAAGCTGAAAAACATCGACATTGTTATTGAAGATGAACCGGTTCGCCACAAATCTCTGCTCGGCCTGTACCAGGGCGTACCATTGAGAAGGAGGGGTTTCTGGTACGGGAATGTTATGCCCGATCGCATCATTCTCTTTAAGAATAACATCGAACGTATTAGCCGTAATGAAAAGGAAATGGAGGAGTGGATACACAGGGTGGTTATTCATGAAATCGGTCACTATTTCGGATTTGGAGAAGAAGAGATAAGGAAACACGGCTACTAAAGAACAGGGGAGAGATGAGAGGGAAGAGTTGAGAGTGCAGATGGTTTGAACAATTTTGCTATCAAATGGATTATTAGTATAGGAGGTACTATGAAGAAATTTCTTTTTGTTGTTCCTATACTGCTTGCCGTGTACTGTGGTGCCCCTGGCGTTGAGCATATTATCACGCAAAAGGGTGGTGTATTTGAGTTCGATGGCATGCGTCTCGAATTCTCCGAGATGAGCGTTGTCGAATCCACGGCAATTGAGATAGAGATTCATACGAAAAGCAAAAAGACGTACGAACCTGGATTTAGCAGTTTAGGTACTGCATTTACTGTTTTGCCCACGAATGTCTCCTTTAATGAGCCGGGAGTATTTTCAATGTCGGTGGACAATGACAATACGGCACTCGCGGCGCAGATCGGCAATGGATTTGTGCCGCTTGCCAGCGCCAAGGTAGACAAGGGCGTGCTGACTGCTCAAATCTGGCACGGTGGTACATATGAGCTCATTGAGAAACCGAGTAGTTATGGTATTGTTGGCCATGAAGATGGAGAACGAGCCCTGCTTATTGTCACCGACCTCTACGTGAGTGATTATGTCAAGAATCTTGCTCAGACGCTAAGACGCGGTGGCTATCCATATCCAGTCTGGACATTTGTCTATCCTGGCACGCGTTCCATTCGTGAAAATGCAGAGTTTCTTGCCCAAGAGCTTAATAAATTACATGAGCGCTATGGCGATTTCCTACTAGATATCGTGAGCTTCGGCATTGGTGGTCTTGTAACACATTACTATGTAAGTGATACGACACTCTATCAACATGATTTCTCATCAGCGATCATAACCGTTGGTACGCCGTTTTATGGTTCTGCATTCGCGGACGTGCAGAACGCGGCAAAGGCATCGAGTCCGTATCGTTTCTTTTACATTGACGGTTTGTCTGCGCAGGCCGATGAGATCCGTCCTGAATCAGAGTTCATTGCGTGGCTGAGCACACAAAAAGGGATAATGCGTGGTTACTATTATGAACATGTCGAAGAAAACAAGAATTTTGCCTCGTTGAGCGGTAAGTATCGATTTGACGGAGCATTCGCTGAAGAATCAGACGGTGACGGATTGGTTTCTGTTCCAGCAACAATGCTGACACCAATCGAACCGGTTCCGTTCCATTTCGATCACACTGCGCTCTTTGAAAACCAACGCATACACGTAGCGATCAAAGATTTTGTGCAATTGTACAGAAGTTTTACCTGGCCGGTTCTTTTTTCAAAGGTCTGGAACGGAAAAGAACCACTGAGCAAAATCCCTGAGACCTGGGAGAAAGAGGCGCGACTGATTTACCATAAACTAGCTGACTTTGACGTCCTGGTTGAGTTTAATCAGAACATACTGAACTCAGCACCGGAGAATGCGATACTTATCACGAACGGCGATAATGATACCTATCCGGCATGGTTCTTACAAAACAAAGGTATCCGCACCGATGTCATTATCGTGAACAGAAGCCTCTTGAATCTGTCCGACTACGCGTTCTTCTTACAGGAACACGGTCTGCCTTTGCGTATGACACGGGCAGAATTAGAGAACGTGGAACATGACTACAACAAGGAGACAAAAGAGCTCGTGACGAAATCCGACAAACTCATAAAACGTCTACTGAAGCAACAAGTGCGACCAGTCGTGTTCGCAACAACAGTGTATGACCCGCAGAAATTTGGCTATCCGCTTAAGCTTTCCGGTATGGTGTATGAAATTGGTGAGGGTGAAATTGATGTTGAGCAAACAGAGAAGTTCTTGTACCGGTCTCTCGTTCACGATGCGGTGTCATCAGTCATAATCGATTCATTAACCGAGCACATACAGAATATCGTGGCTAATTATGCAGCCTCATCATTTAGATTAGCAGAAGCTCTTGAGGAACAAGAGAAGTACGCCGATGCCCTTGAGGCACTCGCCTTCGCCAGGCGTTTTGGTGACACACCCCTGTTCTACCTCAGAGAAGCCGCAATGTACAACAAGATGCAGAGATTCGATTCAGCAGACAGCACGTTAGAGGCATTGCTCAAGATGGAGAACGTTGATGTGAAACTGAAGAAGGAGATTGCGCGCACCTATCATGATATGGGAATGAATGACAAAGCCATAAAATTACTCGCCGAGTGTCTGCAGGAAGACCCGAACGACCGGGAGTCTCTTGAATTGATCAAAGAATATCAGGAGGAATAATCGACTATTCTACTCTTGCGCCGTTTGCGTTATACGAATTGTTCAAGAAAGGCGATGAACGGGCATTCGAAACGCTATATCACCGGTATAGCGCAGCTCTCTTTAACCATTGCGGACGTTTATTGAGTGACTGGCATCACGCCGAGGACATTGTGGTTGAGACGTTCACCAAACTGGCACATTCTAACCTTAAACCCAATGGTAGTCTCAAGGCGTGGTTGTACCGGGTCGCAACAAACCAGTGCTACAAATACCTCAGAAAGAGAAGAGGTGATACCAGTTTTTCAGAGGAGATTTTTATGCCAAACACCTCGGATACAGCTCAGCGAAAAAATCGGGAAATGCATGTCCAAAAGATGCTGAATCAGTTGTCAGAAAATCACCGTGTTGTCATGGTATTGAAGTTCTACGATGGTATGACCTACCAGGAGATTGCTGATGTTCTGTGCTGTCCTCTGGGTACGGTTAAGTCAAGAATACATGAAGGGATTAAGCATTTACGCAGGTTAATGAATGGAAAAATGAGGGATATTCTATGAAGTGTGCTGAAGTAAGAAAATACCTGAATGATTTTGTCCTGGAAGAACTTGATCAGGAAACCGAAATACAAGTCAATGAACACTGTGCTCAATGTGCGAGATGCCAGCAAGTACTGACCGAGCGATACGCAGTTGTCAACATGCTGAAGCGTTCAGAACGATTTGAACCGCCAGCACATCTCCACCGCAGGGTGAAGCAGCATGTCTTCGTGCCCAAGAAAACATTGGCCTTCCGGGGTATACCACGAAGTCTTGTTTTTGCGGTGGCAATGTTTTTTGTCGGTGTTGTTGTGACGCGTGCGATTGATGTCTATGTTATGTCAATGCAGCCAGCCGTGCAAAATGAAATCCAGACTCAACCGCTCCGCCTCGAACACCATGCTGATACCGTGGAATTCTATACTGTTCCAGCAGAAAATTTGGCACGGATTTGATAGATAGTTGACAGATGAGAGTTGAGAGGGGATAGTGGTGTTTACAGTGTTTAGTTGATAGTTCTGACCTTTGCCTTCAGGCTTTTGATCAGAGAATAGAGCATCTTTTCGATCTCAACGCATACATGCAACCAAGTATTCGCTGTGTTCTTATCGGCTAGTTGGCAATCTCTCATTTTGTAGACCCAATTTTCAGTTTCTGCTACTGGTGCTCCTGAGAATTTGATCTGCAATAACGCGCGCACCGCCTGTTCGAGGAAATCTCGCTATATTACGGTAGACCCGGAGAAAATAGATCATGAGATTTCTGCCAGACTGTGAGGTCTGTAAAGTGTTCTATCTTTCTCTTACTTTGCATATTCCCCTCCTTCTTTACTCTCAACTATCCCCTCTCATCTCTTATCTGTTTTGTGGGAATAATTCGCTGAATTTCTTTTCATCCTCGACTAAGTCGATGCCTTTCGGCGTGATGCGGGCACCTACAAAAATGCTTCCTTCGAGCGGCTTCTGCAGCTCGACATATCCTTTTTCCTCAAGGTAGACGATATTAAAATCTAACACCCTCTGCGTTACACCGAGATCTTCAGTGAACTCATTCGGCGTAATTCTGTGGTAAGGGTGTTCAGTGAAACACGTATATAACATCTGCAGTATTTTTCGACGCAGCTCGTGATTGGTCATAGGGGATAGTAGCAGAAACAAAATGCAGTGTCAAGAGAAGACCATAGTGGGCACGGTGTATTTACAAGATTTTCAACTTGACATTTTAAGATCCTGGCGAGGAGATTGCCACGCCTTGCAAGCAAGGCTCGCAATGACAACACGACCTCTGGTCATTGCGAGGAACGAAGTGGCGAAGCAATCTCAGAACAATGCCCACTAACTTATCGGGTACGAAGATGCGCAATAAATCGAGCGACTACAAATCGGGTGTCACGGTAGTCGTTAGGTTGTGTCTCTTTGTAGT
>Ga0111198_1037_pt1 | contig 24491 bp, 17 predicted proteins | sample DeeMarSWOR324_28_FD_80370 | JGI IMG/M metagenome (GOLD analysis project Ga0111198, IMG submission 80370) | candidate division WOR_3 bacterium SM23_60
CTCATAAGTGTGAACCCCTTTATACTCGAGTACGTGCCTTTTGCAAGAACCGAACGTGCTATTCGCATCAGTCAGCAAATCTTTCATCGAAATGTCATTGTGTACCAAGATTTTTTCTATCATCTCTTTCAACGGTTCGAATTAAAAGAAACGCTGCCTCTCGAAGCATTTATGCACAAAGCACCGGATAGTTTTCACTATGTGGAACTTCTGCCCATGGGTAGAGCAGTGTACGCTTTGTCAAGTCTTCATCGTAAATACCCTGCGCGCGCATTTTTCGGCACGTCCTGCCGGGAAGAGCTGACACGGGAATGGCACGTGCACATTGACAATTACTGCAACTACCTACCTGGATACTGTGCGGGAACAACACTTGGTGACGCGCGCGCGCTTGACTCATTGCTCCAAGGCATAGACCTTGACGAACACCCGATCCTCGATGCAATAGTAACTGACCTCGAGATGCTGTATGACATCGCCACCAGAGATTTTTCGTACAAAGAACTGAACGATGGTTACATTTCAAAGTGTCACCTCTGTCTGGATATGAGAAAACACATTGCGGGGCAGACTGACGAATTCAAAGAACTCCAACCGCGCACCTTCTACACCCACCTCTAATTCTGCCGAGCGTCGACAATACCACTGCCATTCCATTGTTCCAGAATTGTGGAATAGTTGTACTGCGTTGGTGGGATGCATTCGTCTTTAAGAAAGATGCAGCATCACTGTGTTTGTATCAAGGTATTGACTTTGCGGTCGTACGTGAGTACAGTTTCATGGGTTCTGGACATACACGATTGTCAGTTGGGGAAAGATACAAGACATATACCTGTTACTGGTTAGGGGATAGCTACAAAAATGAATGATGCAGAACTAGTCGTCAATGACGAGAGAATTGATTTTCAAAGGGCAAAAGATTCTATTCGTGTCGTACTCGCACAGATCAGTCCAGCATATGACCCTGACGCATTTGCCAGTGCAAGTTTGGTCAAAATCAAAACGCCAGAGAAGCAGGCAGACAAGATTTGCAAAATCGTTCGGCACGCGAGCACCCTAGGCGCTGATATTCTTCTTTTTCCAGAACTCGTAGCTCCCTTTAGTCACGTGCAATCGATTGAACGTACGATACAAACATCAAAGAAAGATATTGTTGTGTGTATTCCCTATGAGCATACGTCGGTGCGGGATATGCGGTCAACGCTACCTGATGAAGAGATTGAGCAGCATGAGTGTATGGATGATGCTGCTGATGACAGGGTTGTTAATTTCTGTAGGATTACGACAAAATCGGGTAGTCAATTCAAAACATTTACCCAGATAAAACTCACACCTTTCTCGGTTGAGTTTTCACTTGCCGCGAGTGATACACTCGTATGTGGAAAGACGGTACACCGTTTCATAACAAATTGGGGGAATTTTCTCTTCTTGATATGCAAAGATTATGTCGGGGAAATCGGCCGCGGGAAGACGCCGATGTTTGATTTTCTTAAATCACTGACAACGACGGGCCTACATTATGTTTTTGTTTCCTCGCTGAACCCAGAACCCGAGGCGTTTCTTCATGCGGCGCGGTCCTTTTACTACATGCAGGAAAAAAGCAACAGTACGTTTTCAATTTTCTTGAACATTGCCGAACTCGATAACACAACCATAGTCTTTCCGGTCCGGCCGCATCCCGGGATTCGACCGACCAAGAAGCTGGAGATGCTTCCTCTTTTTGCTGGCAAACCAAGTTGGGGAACACAATTGCGATTCCCGGGATATCAGGAACGCCTTATCTGCGGAACATTTGTACGTCTCGATACGTATGAGCCAATGGCAACGAAAGAAATCTATAGCCCGATTCACCATACCGAACTCATTGACCTGACTGAATTAGACATAGAATCGGAATTGGTTGAGCTGCCAAAGGGTGTTGCTATAAAAGAAAAAAAAGAGAAACTGCTGCACAACCTCCCTGCCCAGCCAACACGGTTTCTTGGTAGAGAAAAAGAGCTTGCTGAGATTGCTGGGCGCTTTGAGGATCCTTCCTGTCGGCTTGTGACCATACTTGGCCCAGGCGGCATGGGAAAGACACGCCTCGGCATCCAAGCAGCGTCATACATGATACCAAGACTGAAAGACGGCGTGTTTTTCGTACCGCTTGCGCCTTTGAGCTCGGGAGATTTCATCGTTTCGACGATTGCCAGCTCTCTTGGATTTTCGTTCCGTGGTCGAGAAGACCAGAAGATTCAGCTGTTTAACTATCTCCGTGATAAGGAATTACTTCTCGTGATGGACAATTTTGAACATTTGATTGAGAAAGCAGAATTACTCGCAGGAATTCTCGAAGCTGCCTCAGGTGTAAGGATTATTGCCACATCACGGGAACGTTTGAATCTCAAGGGAGAGTGGGTTTTCAAAGTCCACGGTATGGATTGCCCAGAAGAAGAACACGTTGAAGAGGCGGCAGAGTGTGCAGTCGTGCAACTCTTTTTAGAGGGTGCACAGAGAGTCCGTCCAGATTTCTCACCTTCTGACGAAGAAATGTCGAGGATAGTCCGTATCTGTATGCTCGTTGAGGGTGTGCCACTCGCGGTCGAATTGGCTTCCGCGTGGATGAGCGTGCTGTCCTGTGAGGAGATTTTCGAAGAGATCAAACAGAACATAGATTTTCTTGCTACATCCATGCGTGACGTGCCGGAACGGCACAAAAGCATGCGTGCTGTCTTTGAGCACTCCTGGAATCTGCTCCCTGAAGAAGAGAAAAAAGTCTTCATGAAAATGTCTGTGTTCCGCGGTGGATTCCAGAAGGATGCTGCTAGGAAAACAACGCAGGCATCGCTCCTTCACCTTTCTTCTCTGGTCAATAAATCGCTTCTGCAGCATTATCCATCAGGTCGCTATGCGGTTCATGAACTACTGCGTCAGTATGCAGAAGAGAAACTAGGAGAGGTTCCAGAAGAGAAAGATAAGGTACGTGATCTCCACAGCGAATTCTATGCTGAGTTTCTACATCAGCGGAGAGAGCTGCTCAAGGGTGAAAAGCAGCGTGACGTTTTGAAAGAAATTGGTGATGAGATCGACAATATACGTGCGGCATGGTCATGGGCTGGTGAAAAAGGAAAATCAAACGTAATCGACAAGTCAGTGAGAAGTCTCTGGCGTTTCTATATGATACGTGGTTGGTTTCAGGATGGCGAAGAGATATTTGAGCGAGTTGCCGAGAACGTGAGAGAGGCAGTTACAAAGATTCCTGATAAAGAGAAAGAATTGGTTCTCGGGAAGATTCTCGCCCGACAGGGGGTCTTTTCTTATCAACTCGGACATTTTGAAAAGGCGACTCAGCTTTTCGAGAGCAGTATCAGTACATTTCGTGAAGTCGGTGCGCAACAAGAGGCGGCAGATACGCTGAATGAGTATAGTCGCGTATACTTTGTAAAAGGCGACTATGCACAGGCGCGAGAAATGCTTGAGGAATGCCTTACGCTCTGCAAGAAACTTGGCTACAGAAAAGGAATGGCTGCTCCATATACGACACTCGGTAATATAGCGTATCGTCTCGGTGAATTGAAAGATGCAAGACAATTCTACGAACGGAGTCATCGTGCCTACAAGGAATCAGGTGACAAGTGGGGATTGGCAATAGCATTGATGAATCTGGCAAATGTAACCCATGAAATCGGAGAGCACATGCAGGCTAAGAGAATCTACGAGCACAGTCTCGCCATAAGCGAAGAGATTGGTGACCGTCGGGGTATTGCTGCAAACCTCAACAACATGGGTAATGTGGCCAAAGATCTGGGTGAGTATGCTGAGGCGAAAGAGCTCTATCAAAAGAGCCTCGCAATCAAGAAGGAAACAGGAGATAGAAAGGGCATAGCAGCATCTCTTGGAAACCTCGGCACGGTTGCGTACGTAACTGGTCAGTATGATGACGCAAAACACTATCACCAAGAAATGCTCGCACTGTGTCGAGAAATAGGCTATCCGTGGGGAATCATTAGCGCACTGGTTGGTCTTGGTGCTGATGCCTCAGGCCTGGGCGAACGTGATGAAGCAATGCAGTACTTCCGTGATAGTTTGCATTTGGCGATAGATTCATCTGCAGTACCGCTCGCACTTGACGCTGTGGTTGAGATTGCCTCACTGTTGCATGACAAGAAAAGGGCACTGGCGCTTTACTCATTTGTGAGCAATCATGCTTCGTGTTATGTGCACACGAAGAAGACAGTCGAGCAGCGATGGTCTAAGCTTGCCGCACAGCTTCCGGCAGATGTTGTTGAGGCTGCACAGCAAGAAGGAAAAGCAATGGAATTAGAGGACATTGCTGCAGAATTACTGAAGGAGATGACGTGAGCGTCGTTTACCTGAAGGTAGCGTAGGAGGAGTGTATGAATGCTGTTGTGAAGGATAAACCAGAAAAGGGACTGAGCTTCCAAGATGTTCCCATGCCAACCATGCAGGATGACGGAGTTCTCATGAAGGTGAAAGCCGCGACTATATGCGGAACCGATGTTGGGATATACAATTGGATCGAATCGCTCAGACAGTGGATTACCCCACCGGTGATTATTGGTCATGAATTCGCTGGAGAAGTGGTTGAGGTCGGCAAGAAAGTCAAGCAGTTACAACCGGGTGATATTATCTCGGTTGAGAGTCGCATTGCGTGCGGCGAGTGCTATCAATGCAAAACGGGTGCAAAGCATCTGTGCAGTAATCTTAAGATCATTGGCATCCATACAAACGGTGGATTTGCGCAATACGCAGTAGTGCCAAAAGAGAGCACGTGGAAACTCGGTACGGGTTTTCCTATTGAAACTGCGTGCCTGATGGATGCTCTCGGGTTGGCAGTTCACGCCGCGCTCAATGAAGATGTCTGTGGCGATACAGTTGTCATATTTGGCTCAGGACCGACTGGGATTCTTGCGGGTTGTGCGGCCAAGGCTGGTGGTGCCAAAATGGTGATCATGGTTGGGGCGACGCAGTATCGACTCGATCTAGCTAAGAAAATGGGCGCTGATCATGTAGTCAATATTAATAGTACAGATCCCAAAGAAGCGATTACGGAAATCACCAAAGGCGAGGGAGTTGATCTCGTTCTTGAGATGTCAGGAGCACAGCAGGCAATCAATGTGGCACTTGATGTGCTCAACAAGGGAGGACGTTTCGTAGCTTTTGGCATTCCGAGAAAACCTGTTGTTATAGACTGGACAAATGAACTGATCATGAAAGGCGTGAAGATACAGGCAATAATCGGTAGGAAGATTTTCCATACGTGGTACAAAGCAACAGCACTACTCAATACAGGTAAAATAGATCCAAAGCCAATCATTACACACACGATGAAGCTTTCTGAGTATGAACGCGCTTTTGACATGTTGAAATCACGAGAGAAGAACTGCGGCAAAATCATGTTTGAGGTCGATTAGGATTTGCCGAAGAACTTTATCACCGTCGACAAACCATCTCCGTAATACCACATCAAATGTACCATTACACAAAACACGCTGTGTTATGAATATGTGATGATTCCACTATTCTGGAACAGTGGAATAGTAAGCGGATACAACAAGATAAGCACGGCAGGTTCTTCTTCTTCTTTTTCTTGTTCAGGCTCGTGTTTTCTCTTTTCTCGATCATACCGCCAGTTCTGAGTCCCTTTCATGCCTGCGTTTGTCGGTGCTTTCATTGGAACTCCTTCATAGGTGAACATATCTTCGTACCACATGATAACCTCCTTTCAATAGATAAGGCACTAATAGGGCAATTAAGGGCAATTGGCGGCACATCGAGGTGTGCAGGGCATGTATGGCTAGCGAGGAACTGATGGCCGTCATAATAATCTTTCATTACCATCTTGCCGTAGCTGCCTTTTTCGCCATTCGTGCTTTAACTGCCATTAGGTGCCCCTCATTGCCATGAATTGCCTTCTTGAAAAAAAAAGCCCACCGTTTTATTGCTGTGGGCTCGAAAACTGCACAAATAGCTGCGCTAAGGCGTCATAGAGCCCGTCCTTCTGAGGATAATAGCCACCGCGTTGTCCATTTGCAGTTCCTTAGCGAATCGTCCTTTCATAGCGTGATATTATAGTGAAAATGTGCTCACGGTCAAGGACTGAGATGGCGAATGGCAAATAGCATAGAGCCAAAAGCCAATGGCGTATAGTAGGATTGCTGCCTGCATTACTTAGTAATGACCAGTTTCTGGATTTGTGATTCGGCGCCATCTTCAATTGCGAGAAAGTAGACACCGGCTGGCAATGTCAAATCAAAAGTGTTGGTTTTTGCGGTCGTGATATTCATATCTTCGACACATCTGCCACTCGTGTCGTAGATAGTAAGGTCGACGATTCTGTCGTGTGGATTCTGTACTTGTATGGTCACGGGTCCGCGGGTGGGATTTGGAAATACAGTGAGGGTTGCACCACTTTTTTCTTGCTCACGTTCTGCCGTGCCGGTTGTCCTTCCGAGCTGTCGTATTGCCGGGTCACCGAATAAATTGTAGTGATACGCAGGTAGCCAGAAATTACCTATCGTCATGAAGTCGTTCCGTGCACAATCATAGGCATCGCCAATAATCGCATCAGTATTCAGTGTATCGACAAGGAGTCTTTCAAAAAAGTGATAGGGGATGCCACCAGGATCAGCAGAGGTCATCCAGCAGACACGCGAACTGCTGATGACTGCCGATGAACCACGATTGAGGAGCTGAGAACCGAGCCCAGCAACGTCGGGATTGCCACACAGACAGGACCGCAAAATAGTCGTTGCTGGATAATCGTCATCCAGTTGATTGACATCAGATGTCGTTAGAGTGAATGGCCATTGCATTTCAAATGATTCCGGCACACCATCACCGTCATCCCATGCCCACAGTTTTCGCGCAAATCCGACATTGTTCCCGTGGTGGCACTCATACATGATCCCCTTTTGCTGCCAGTGGCTAACCATATTATCGTGCGTTAACGAATCAGTGCACGTGTAGGAACACGGCGCGAGTCCGCCCTTTTCATAGAGATAAACGGCACGTGCGCGGTCGAGGACACCATCGTTCATGAGTTGTTCTAGGTATTCTGCGCCGTCATTCCGGCTCATACCGCTGTAATCTTCATTCGCATAGTAGTAGAGGGCGCCGGCAAGCAATGATGCCGTTTTATAGCTCTGGTCAGTATTGGTGTCAAAGCGTACAAGTTTTTCACAAATATGTTCGATGATCGCCGGTGAACTGTACGGTATTCTACCAAGATGTACGTCTGCATGGAAATCTGGACTGTCCTCACCAACCGGATTGAAATTCCCATCGTACACCTCTCCGTAGTAGGAATCTCTATCGCTGTTCCAACCTAGTGTGTCATGGTCAGTGAGCTCAGCATAGTAGAGGTCGCTCGGTATTGGTGAATAGTCTGGATGGTTCCACGGGCTATTTGGATCGTTGTTAAAGGGAACCATTGAACGCCAGGGTACGTCAGTGGAGAATCCGACGAGTAACACGTATTCTATATCAGCCAGATTCTCACGCAAGTAGTTTCTTATTTTTTGCGGTAGGTCATCACCGGTTATATTTGTTTCTATGTATTCTTTTGTGACCACGTGCACGTCACAACCTCTGCTTTGATGATAGGCGACGAGCGTATCTACCGTGTTCGCCAATGACGCTGGAATAATTATGTAGTAGCCGTTTGCCCGTTGTGGTGTGTCAGTATGATACCAATGCTGTGTGTTGTCCCAGTTGAAAATGATGTCTTCAGCAACTTCATCATAGGTGATGTCATTGATTAAGCTATTCCAGAACTGTGCCCGTTTGCTTTCTCGCGCTGGCATGTGATAGTGAATACGCACGTTGATTGTGGGTGCGTAGTACAGTTCGTGAGAAACGGGATTGTAGGCGAAGTGGTTGCATACAACAGTGAGGAGTGTATATTTTCTCAGTCCACCTTTCGAAAAAACAGTACCGTAATCAGACGGGTAGCGAGCATCACTCGTGTAATATTTTTCTTTCTGCTGTTCGTACAGTGCGTAGAGATCGACAATGGATCCATCGTCAGCAAACGGCAGCGCTGGTTGCGTCGGCGGTATGTTGACCTTGCCAATAACCTGATGTGATCCGGAGAATGAAACCGATTCAACCATGGCGCCCGGTGGCACACAGATTGTCACCCGACGACTCGGTATGTTCGGTGCGCCAGGAATATTCAGATACGTAGCGTTTTCAGTACGCAACGCGCCGCCAACGATGTGATATTCTGGGGCCGGTATATCTACACTGAGCACATGGCCGAAACACAGTGTAGCGAATAGCAGTATGCAGCATGGACGCATAATTAACCTCCAGATTGTATATACTACTACATGGCAGATTGTCTGTCAAGCATCAGGATTGGCCAAAGGAATCCAATAGCATCCGGAATAGCCACATCGTCACTGTATTGCGGTACGCTCGTTCCAGTTCTTATGCGTCGTTACCGGATTTTCGTTCACGTCCTTATGAAATACGCATCCCATGTTGGATTTCTTGCTTTTGTTAGCTGCAGCGTCGACTGCCACTACCAGGTAGTAGTAGTCTTGAGCGCTCGTTATAGCCCCAACATCAACGTACTCGGTATCTGGATGCGTGGTCATGCCGATTGAATCAGATAGACCAGGTACGAAATCTGGTGCTGTGCTACGATACACCACATAGCAATCCATGGTTTCGGTGCTGCCTAGTGTGTCAGTTGCTACGGTGTTCCATGTGAGGAGAATATCAGCGCCTGATTTTTCCGTACAAATCGAGGGAGCTGATGGCGGTGTGTTATCAATGCCAACGAGCGTGCCGAATTGCCTTGTCGCAGGGTCACCAAAAAGGTTGTAGTGGTATGCAGGGATCCAAAACCCGCACGAATCCATGAAATCTGTTTTTGCTAGTGTATAGGCATCGCCGATTAACCCGTTGCTCACGATCGTGTCTTGCATGAGTCTTTTGTAGAAATGGTGCGGTATCCCACCACGGTCTAGACCGCTCATCCAGCAGACACGCGAACTGCTGATGACCGCCGATGAACCGTTACGAAGAAGCTTTGTGCCGAGCCCCTCAACGTCTGGATTACCGCACAGACACGATCGCAAGAACGAAGTTGCTGGATATTCATTGTCGAGAAGGTAGACATCGTCGACATGCAGAGCGGTCGGCCAAGACATTTCAAAAGACTCGGGTACATTATTGCCATTGTCCCAGTACCAGACTTTTCTCGCGTACTCGACATTGCCGCCATGATGACATTCATACATGATACCCCTTTGCTGCCAGTAGCTGATCATGTGTGCGCGTGTGAGCGAATCCGTACACGTGTATGTGCACGGATCTCGTCCACCTTTTTCATAGAGGGTGACGGTATGTGCCCGGTCGAGGACTCCACTGTTCAACAGCTGTTCCAAGTAATCAGCGCCATCATTCCGAGTGCAGCCGGTATTGTTTTCATTCTCGTAGTAGTAAAGAGCACCAGCAAGTAATGATGCAGTCTTGAACGACAGATCCGTAGTGGTATCAAATCGCACTATTTTTTCGCATATATCCTGAATGATACTTTCTGAACTGTACGGTATTCTACCAACATGTATGTCAGCATGGTAGTCTGGATTGTCATCACCGACAAGATTGAAGTATTGGTCGAACACCTCGCCATAGTAACCATCCCCATCACTATCCCATGAGAGTGAGTCGGGGTCAGTCAATTCTGCATAGTAGAGATCACTGGGAATCGGGGAGTAATCAGTGCTGTTGTACGGACTATCCGGGTCATCATTGAACGGAACCATTGAACGCCAGGGCATGTCAGTTGAGGAGCCGACGAGCAAGGCATAAGCGATATCGGCGATGTTATCACGTAGGTAATTTCTGATTTTCTGTGGTGTATCATTGCCAACACTATTTGTTTCAATGTATTCGCGCGTAATGACATGTACATCATAGCCCTGGTTTTGTCGGTGAGCAACGAGCGTGTCAACTGCGCTCAACAGCACAGCAGGTATAATGACGTAGTATCCGTTTGCCTGTCGAGGGGTATCTACATAGTACCACTGTTGGGCATCGTACCAGTTAAAAATAGTATTCTCATCGCAACCACCATACGTTATGTCATTCATCAAACTGCACCAGAACTGTGCCCGTTCGCTCTCAGGTCGTGGCATATGGTAGTGGATTTCCACATGTACATTCGGTGTGTAGTACAGTGTCTGTGATACTGGTTTATAGGCAAAGTGGTAACACACAATATCAAGGACTCGTTGCCTTCTGATACCGCCGTGAGAGAAAAGCACGCCATACGTTTTTGGATAGGGCTCGTGCGAGGCATAGAAGTATGCTTTCTGCTTTGCATAGTGTTCTATAATCTGATCGGTTTCACTGTTTTGTGTAAAAGGCATAGGCGGTTCGGTTGGACCAATGAGGAGCATACCTACTTCTTCTCGTCGACCGTGGAAATGTACTGATTCGACTATTGCGCCAGGAGGTAACGCAATTGTGACTTTGCGACCGGGCACGTTCGGGGCACCGGGAACGTTGAAATAGACTGCATTTTCCACGACGAGTCGACCGTGCTCAATATCAAAGGTTGGTGCTGGCACTGTGATATCTAGAATGTCTGCAAAACAAAACGTGAACGCACAACATACAGTCACTATACGCATGTTTTCCTCCTTCTCACCTCTTGTAAGTATACTGTGGTGTTTGCCAGAAGTCAACCCGTAACTTCTGTGCATGTCATTTCATGATTTTGTCAATTAACGAAATGGTTAAATGATAACGAGTTGACTATAGTCTAGGCACACATATAATGTGCTACAAGCTCGTTCCTGAGGGTGTTTGCTGTATGGAAATACGCTACTTAAAAGAGCACAGGCAGTGCATACCAAAGATTGCCCAGTGGTTCTATGATGAGTGGGGTGATTTCTATCCCGACCTCACGGTAAGTGACATTGTGAACCGGCTAGAGCAGCGCACCAACACTGATAGGATACCACTTGCACTGGTTGCCATTGAGGATGATACGGTCATTGGCACGGTGAGCCTGAAGCAGTATGATATGGATACGCGGATGGACTATTCACCGTGGCTTGCATCGCTCTACGTCGAGAAAGCGCATCGGCATAGAGGTGTCAGTAACACCCTTATTCAGGCAGGAATCGACAAAGCAATCGAATTGGGCATCGAGCTCATCTATCTGTATACGATAATTCCACAACATAAAGCTTTCTATCTTTCGCGCGGCTGGGAGTTTGTTGAAACAACTACGTATCGGGGAAGAAAAGCAGTAATCGTCAAGAAGCGGTTAACATAATAGACACGATGTACCCAGGTGTGAAGTATGAACGATTTTGAAGTGGTGCAGCAGGTTACGCAACTCATGGTTGGTTTCAAAAAACCGTGGGGTGTTTGTGGTGGATGGGCAATTGACCTGTATCTTGCAAAAGTGACACGGGAACATCATGACATTGAGATCGCTGTATTCAGAAAAGACCAGGCTGCACTCCAGGCCCATCTCCATGACTGGCATCTTACGAAAGTAGTCTCACTGACCGGCCAACGTGATCAATGGAACGAAGGCGAGGAGCTGCAACTCCCTATTCACGAAATCCACGCGCAACGACTGGGCGAGGTATTAGATCATCTTGAAATACTTCTGAATGAATCTATTGATGATCTTTGGAAGTTCCGGAGAGATACCCGTATTACACGACCACTGTCAAAGTTATGGGGATACTCACAGGATGGCATTCCGTATATGAATCCCGAGGTCGTACTCCTCTACAAGGCAAAGGAACCGACTGCCGATGATGAGGCAGATTTTGATAATGTTTCTGCTCTACTTCATGCAGAGCCGCGGTGCTGGTTAAAACGTTCACTAACAACATGTTACCCAGGACATCACTGGTGTGATATGTTGTGATTGGAAAATTATATGACCACATTCGATACACCAATCCTACATAAGGTTTTTATTCGCGCTGATCGGAAAAAAGTCTTTGATGCGATGACGACGGCGCAGGGACTCGATCAGTGGTTCACAAAGGATTCATCGGTTGACCGCAGACCTGGCGGCGTGCTGACGTTCCGCTGGAAAAACTGGGGACCAGATAAGTATACCGGCGTAGCGAAATGTCTGATCGTTGATGTCATAGTGCCTGAGAAATTCGTGTTCAAGTGGTGGGAAGACCACTACACGACAGTGGAGATGAATTTTGAAGAGACGAGTGAAGGTACGCTCGTGAAACTCAAAGAATACGGCTATGAAGATTCAAAAGAAGGCCACAGACGGATGATCGAGTGCGCCACGGGCTGGGGCGAAGCCCTCACTCTTCTGAAATTCTTCTGTGAAAACGGTGTGACGTATTGATTTTAGTACTATTCTACTGCCCCTCGACGATTTTCTCGGCTAGTTCAGCGATTTTTGCGCCGTATTTCGTGCACGCGTCAAGGACCTTCTTGTCTGGTTTGCCGATCGCGACCGGACCATAGTGGAAATTCCCTGCTTCTCCGACAATGACCATACCGTGAATGAGCAGCGCTTCAAGAATACTCAAGACCGTCGTCTCGGCACCGCCGCCAATGCCGCCGGCTGAGGTGAATGCACCACCGATTCGGCCAGATAACTTACCATGATACTTTACACTGTCATCGAGCAACTTCTTCATTTCCGCAGCCATGACTCCGTAGTAGGTCGGTGAACCGAAAATAAGTGCATCGTACTGTGGCAGGTCATCGATACTCATGGTCGTGACCTCTCTCACGTCACTGTCCACCCCAGCTTGCTTCACTCCTTTGGCAACTGCTTCAGCCATTTTTTGTGTGTTACCCGAGCGGGAATAGTAGGCAACAAGGATTTTCATAGAACCTCCGACAACCGATAAGGCAATTTAAGGCAACTGTTGGCAATTCAAGGCATATTATGGCTCATCAAGTCACGAAGGCATGAAACGGCGCGGAATGGCGTGCCTCTCTTTGCTGTATCTTGCCCTATGCCGCCGTATTCGCCATCAATTGCCACACCATGCCTTCAATTGCCTTACTCAAGAAGATATTCTTTCCAAAACATAATTCGTGCTCTTCTATAAAATTCAAAATTCTCTTTCTTGCTGAGCCCGTGACCTTCATCTTCGGCGAGTAAGTACCAAACGTCAATACCATTGTCGCGTACCGCGTCCCGGATCTGTTCAGCTTCAGAAACGGGAACACGCGGATCATTGAGACCCTGCACAATGAATAGTGGCCTGGTTATTTTGTGAGCATTGGTGAGCGGCGAGATGCTGTTCAGGAATTGGCGCATTTCTGGATCGCGCTCATCTCCGTATTCTTCTCTACGGAGCTGCCGACGGTAGTCGGCGGTCGTACGTAAGAATGTCACAAAACTACTAATACCGTATGAATCAATACCACACCGTAGTCGGTTACTGTAGTGCGCCATGGAAGCGAGGACCATGTAGCCACCGTACGAACCACCTCTGATTGCGACACGTGATGCATCGAGTTCTGGTTGTTTTTCAATCCAGTCTAGGAGTGCACCGATGTCCCTGACTGCGTCTTCCCGCTTGTATCCATCGTCGAGCGTTTTGTAGGTTTTGCCGTACCCAGAAGAACCCCGTACGTTCGGTGCGATATAGGCAATGCCCAGTTCATTGAGGTTGAACTGAATCGTCGTCGAGAAGTATGGAATGTACTGTGATGTTGGACCACCATGGCACATGATTATGACCGGATACGGCGGTTCTGAGTGTGTCGGTATATAATAAAAAGCAGGAATCATGCGGGGCGCACCATTGACACTATCAAAGGTCGGATAGTGGATAAGTACTGGGGCAACAAAATCAGCCGTGTCGAGCCCGATGACTTCAGAGTATGTCCACCGTAGGAATGTTTTGGTGTCGAGATCGAGCGTGTACACATCACTCGGTGCGGTCGGTCTGTTCATAACAAAGGCAAGCTGATTACCGGTCGGCTTAAAATGGATACCGTAAATCTGGCCGTCTGGTAAACGTGCCTGCGTGATATTGCGCGTTGGCACATCGAGGAAATACAGCTTGATGAAACCGCCTTCATTACTCACAAATGCAATTACATCGCCGTCCGGCGCAATTTCAAAATCAGCAACATCCCATGGTATTTGTGTGCTTAGAATATCGATGTGTCCGGTCGCGAGATCGTAGTACTGAAGCTGTTTAAAATCGCTGAACTGATCAGATGTCAGGTAAACTCCCTTACCGTCAGGTGACCAGCGTGCACTACCGTATGAGATATTTTGTTCAGAAGGGTTGATAGTAGTTAGCTGTTTTGTACGTATGTTCAGTATGTAAAAATGTGACTCAGTCGATGAAACATAGTGCTCGATGAGCAGTTGCGTATCATCTGGCGAGAAATCAAGCGTACTCCAGAATCCCTCGGTCTCAAGAACACATTGAAAACTCTGCACGCCAGCGAGCGTTCCGAGATAGATGTCAAAGTCTCTCTCGTTTCTCATCGTGCTGGTGAACGCGAATTTGTCGCCCCGGTTTGACCAACGAACGAAGCGATGCCGTGAGCGACCATCGGTGAGACATTGATACAGCCCAGTCTTGTAATTACATTTGTAGATCTGTGTTAATTCGTTGCCTGCAGAATCCTTGGTGAAGAGAAAGTACGGATAATCAGGGTCAGGACAGACATAGCCGCCACCGACTGGTTCATCAAAAAAGGTAAGTTGCTGTCGCGCACCCTTTGGTGTCTCTACTTTGTGGATTTGGGAAACGTCAGCAAAACGAGTGCTGATTAATATTCCCTGATTAGCGGGAAGCCAATCCCGGAAGCCGGCGCCACGTACGTGTGAGTATGGTATTAGTTTCTTTTCTAAAGCGCGGGACATCTCAGGGATGTTCTCAAAGACGAGGTTGCCTTGTCTCTGCTGCCTCGTTTTCGCTTCAACCAACAGGAAGCAAAAAAAGCTGAGCGCTATCAATGTGAATTTTTTCATACGAGGAGCAGAATGCCACCACTCACGATGAGGCAGTATATGCCGAACAGATAGAACCACTGTTGGATGAGTTTCTTGAGAATCACAAGCGCGACGAGTCCACTGACAAAACTGCACACCGTGCCGATGACGATGACTGGGAGATCGTATGCACTGGGCAAAAAACTGAGCTGATGGATATTTGCACCGAGTACCGCCGGTAGTGAAAGAAGAAATGAAAACGTAAATGCCTTTCGAGGTTCCACCTTTGCGAAAATGCCTGCAGAAATGGTCAATCCAGAACGTGAAATACCGGGAAATGTGGCGAACATCTGAGCAATGCCGATAACGAGGGCGGACAAAAAGGCAATTTTGCCATTCCCCTTTTTTGTGATACTTGTTATCAGCACGATCGCACCGGTTATACCGAGAAAAAGTGCGACGAGCCGTACATCTTTGAATGACTCTTCAATGTGCGTCCGCAAGAACAAGACGAATAACACAATGGGGATAGTACCGACAATGATGTAGGCGGCATAACGTGTGCTTTGTTTGTTTCCGTTGAAAACACCCTTGATGCCGTTGACGAGCGGTTTGAAAAAAAAGACGACGGTTGCACAGAACGTTCCAAAATGCAAGAATGTGGCAAGCACGACCGGTTCGCTCATGCCAAAGTATTTTTCGAGTATGGCAAGATGTCCGGAACTGGAAATAGGTAAAAATTCTGTCAGGCCTTGCACTATGCCAAGAATGATTGCTTTGAGTATCATGGGATCATTGCCACAAGCCCGATAACCATAGTAAGTTTCAGCACCGTGCTCAATACGGGGAGTTCGCTCTCCCGTGGTTTCTTGAGCAGTTTTATCAGCATATACAGGAGCAGTGGATAGGCGCATAGTAAGACAATGAGGATATAACGCAGCTTGAGTAAGCGTAGGAAGAATGGAAACGGGAGTAGAATAATTAGTATGCCCACGAACAGCGCACCCACGGTATACGCTCGTTCGACGCCGAAGCGTATTGGCAATGAACTCACCCCTGCATTCTTATCTCCTTTGCGGTCGATGACATCTTTGATGATCTCACGGGGTGGATGAATAAAAAGAGAGAATACAAATGGAACAATACACACACTGTTCGCCACGACAAGGCCGCCGAGCACGAATGTCAAGCCACTCACGAACGCGACAAGGAAATTAGCGACCAGTGTTCTTTTTAGTTTGACACTGTAGAGCAGGAGTAGACCCGAGGCGATGCCGACGACAAGAAACGGCACGAATCCGAGGCTCAGTGCAGAAACCAGAGCGAGGACAGCGAATATGACGGCTACGAGAATGACGACAGCTTTGTTGGCCGTTTTGGCAACTAACGGTTTCTGTGGGTTATTCACGCGGTCGATTTCAATATCACTGAGGTCGTTCATGATGTTGCCGAACGCACAGACGACGAATGCAATGAGACACGCGAGGAGCAGTGCTGGTGACAATACTATTGACTGACCGATCCATGCACCAATGAGAACAGATGCTGAGGCTATGAGGCAATTTACTGGTCGGATAATGGCTACATAGCCCATGGTTCATTGTACGTATGTCAGCCGAGAAGTCAATGATGCTCTCCGATTCACATGGTAAGGTCAATTGGTTCGCTCCTGTTAGAGATACGACATATGCAGTGAGACATGCACAGAGCGCAAGTATATTCGATTCGCGCCTTTAAAGTATGCATCTTTCATGGAATCTCTAACGGGGTAAAGGCTAAGAAACTTGGAAACAATAACAACGCGTTGGCGTTTAGCGGTTTCGAAACCACAACCGCTGGACGAAACGCCCTGCGCAACCGTTAACCGCCGCCATAGCAAATAAATTCAGCAATCTCTGCGCTGTATGCTGATTGTGTGTGGGTTGTAGTTTTCCGTAGTAAAATGTGTGCTACAAGCTGGATTTTGTATAAAAATATTGACATAAACGAATAATTAGTTATACTTTGGTTAAACATATAACTCTAGGTCTGCGAAAATGAGAATCATGGCTCTTGATTATGGGGAACGTCGGGTGGGTGTAGCTATTAGCGATCCACTGCGCGTTATTGCACAACCATTAGTAACGCTCAAGACTTCACCGCGTAATAAACTTCTTGAGCGACTTAAGTTTATCATCGAACAGTACGACGTTGAGCTCGTTCTGATCGGGAATCCGCTATCCCATCACGGTACTGCAACACCTATGAGTAAAAGAATCAAAGATTTTATTGTTATATTGAAGCGTGAGACCGGTGTCAACGTTCAATTGTGGGATGAACGTTTTACGAGTAGCTATGCAACGAAGTTGATGAAAGAGAAAGGCATTAAGAAGCACAGAAAAAGAATAGATCAGGTAGCGGCCTGTATTCTCCTTGATGAATTTCTGAGATCAGAAACGTGTTCGGCATGAAGCCCCGATTGATTGCTCTTTTTGTCCTTATACTCATTCTTGTAGTATGGTGGCAGCCACTCTATTTGGGCAGTGTAGAAGTCACCATTGCCGAAGGCGCGCATGCGCGTGAAATCGCCGACTACCTCGCTCAAAATAGGATTGTGCGGGGGAAATCTGATATCGTTGTTACCATTCCTGAGGGGATGACCGCGTATGAGACCGCAGAAATATTGTGTAGCACTGGACTCGTACAAAAAGATACGTTCTTGGAATTGTGCGCACGTGAGGACTTTGTTCGAAGTCTCGGGATACCCTCATCTCATCTGGAAGGATACCTCTTCCCTGATACATATTCATTCAGCCCAATGCAGAGCGACTCCAACATTATCGTGACTATTGTCCGGAATACGCACAGGCATATGGAGGATGCACATGTCCCGCGTGACTCAATGCATTTCATTATCACGCTCGCTTCACTGGTTGAGAAAGAAGCAAAAGTAGCAGAAGAGAGACCGATTATTGCCAAAATCTTCTTGAACAGACTCGAGACACATCGTCCGCTGGAGTCATGTGCTACGATACTGTATGCACTCAAGCAGCAAAACTATGAAAAATTCAAGAACAAAAAGAGATTGCTTGAACGCGATCTGAAGCTTGTATCGCCGTACAATACCTATCTCCACTACGGCTTGCCGCCAGGTCCGATATGTTCCCCGGGCAAGCAATCTATTGACGCTGTCCTCCACCCTGCTGACGTAGACTATCTCTACTTTGTCGCCAAGGGTGACGGACGCCATCACTTCTCGAAAACGTTCAGGGAACACATTGCTGCAAAGGAGCGCTACAGTGGAACGCAGTGATTTTGAAGATGTCCTTGTCCTAGAAACAAAGTACTACAAAGAACTCGCCGATACGTACCGTGATGCGGCGACATTCAACCGCTACATTCCGATACTCAAGAAGGTGTTTGAGGATGACCCTTTCATCACGGCACTCGAGCAAAAAGGTTGCAAAGAGCTGGTGTATCTTGGGCGGAAAATCTTCGCACTACAAGAAGAGTTTGTGAGCAATTATGTGCAATTCCTTTCGGACGAAACACAGATTGACAGGTGGGAACATTTTTTCGAGAGGTACGGTCGAAGTTTGTTCGAAATTTATGACAAATTTGTTGAAGGTGATGGCTACAAAATGGTGATTTTTGAAATTGCCAACCGTGAGCTTCTACGTGACCTACTAGCAAAATATACACAAACAATGTCACTTGAAACGCAGACGTCGGTTTGTGAGCGCATTGGCATTGTTGTCAATCAGCTTTTCACGTACATGTCAAACCAGCTTATGCAAAACCGGGCGATTACCGGAACGCAGATAACCGCGGCATACAAGCGGATACCGTTGCTACCGAGCCGTAGCTACAGTAACGTGATGAAGCTGCTCCGTACGCGATTCCTTGAAAAGGAAATGCCCGGACCGCTATACAGCACACTTGCGAGACATATCGCAATGTCTCAGTACAGCGATACGAAGGCTGAGGTGATGTACATCCTCAACAGGAAGGTATTGCTCGATAGGGAAACGCTCGTTGAGATATTCAAATCGCACTTTTTTATCCCCGATGGTGAGACGCTCGCTGAGGTTATTGCACTCGTTAAGAAGAAGGTTCCGGACATGATACGGCGTGCTATGCAGCAGCGCCGAGAGATCGAGGAGAAAGTCAAACAGATCCGGCAGAAAATCAAGGATACAACCGAGACAATTCGACAGCAGCTATTGAAGCTCACAGAAGACTTCTCGACCGAAGAACCGATAGAAAGTATGGTGAAAAAACTGCGGCGGACACTTCTTGCTGATGGCTTTGATCTCAAGGTTCTCAAGCATCAGCTGCAGGGGCACGCAGATAGGGAACAGGAATTGAAGGCACTGCTTAATCTCAGAGAAAACGATTTGGCTCAGTTCATACCGAGACGAGAGTGGGATCCATTTTTGATGCTTGTATTCATGCAGCATGGAAGTGTTGATGACAACGAGATGCAAACAATCATCAAAGATGCAATGGATGAAATCAAGAAGGACAAAGATGCGGTCAAGGTAATGAATACGTATCGCACAGCTGGATTTCTTAAGGAGAAATATGATACAACCGCAATCAATAAGAAATTCGATATTGTCACGAGAGAACTTATTGCGCCGCTGCTGCAGTCGTTTCTGCTTGAGGAGATAATCGATTACTACCCACGTGTCAGTGAGGTTGTGCCAACCGAGGGGGTGCGTTATCTTGCCGAAGAAGCCTTTGCCGGCCGAGTTAGTATGATTGAAAAAACCATTCCAGTGAAGAGAATAACGGAAAGTACCTCACGTGAAGCAGTGTTACACTTTAAGAATCTCGTATCTGCATTGATTTACGACGTCAGAGGTTCAACATTCATGGGTACAAAACTTCAGGATGCCAAACGCGAAAGTGAAATACGGAACTACTTTCAGGAATCAATGCTCGCAAACGTTGAGAAGAATGGTGGTATTCCTATCAAAGACACTGGCGATGGTGGTATTGTGCTCTTTGCTGCGAACCGCTATGATCTGATTAACAAAAAAACCTTAGAACTTGCTCCGGGGAGCGTTCTGCCTGCCGTCCGTTGTGCGCTCGAGATGGTGCAGGGAGCACGTAGTTTTGTGAAAGAAAACATCTACAAATACAAAGACTGGTTCCGCGAAGCCGAGAAACGAACAATAGATTTTGAGGGAGCAACATATGCAACGCTACCGCCGGCATACCAGTCTATTTTCCAGGTCGGCATTGGTATCGCCTCGGGCGTCTATCCAAAAGAAATATACCTGGAGGAAAACGCATTTGGCGAACTCGATCTGACCGGTATGCTGGTACGCGAGGCGAATCTGTATTCACGTGTGAGGGGACGTGAGAAATCCACGGTCATTTGTGATGATGCGACGGTTTACAATCTACTGCTCAACGCAGACAAGTTTTCATTTTTCTCTGAGACAGGGGTTAAGACTGAAACACTCGGTCGTGATATCGAGCAAGGGTTAGATTTCTGGCTCAACCAGAAAGTTTCCAAACGAGGTTTTATTATAGACCTGTACAAGATTCTATGCAACAAGTTGGGGCAGGAAGTTGTTCGTCCGGGCAGTCTGAAAATAATGCTCGGCGTCTTTGATATTACGATTGATGACACCGGTGAAATAAAAGATGAGAAAGGCGGTCGCGGTAAGTACTTGTTTGAACTATCAACTAAGGCGTTTGAGTGAATAAACATTCCATTGTAGAAATTTACCAGTATGTGGAGAATGAGAGCCAGTACTGTGAACTACTGCAGGAACGTCACATCAACGAAGAGCAGTATGCCAGATTACTGTCGTCACTGGAACGTGGGTTGCAGGTGCTCGGCATCTCCGATGATGCGCTCCACATATTCAAGGATAGAACAAGTTTCATTCTGTGGCTCGGGCGTGCGCCAGAGACGTACGCTGGATATGAATTAGCATTCTACATTGCCTGCCGAAAGAGAGATTGTAATATACCTGATACGCTTGCGAAGAAGTGTCCTGCAGAGATTACCGCGCTCATTGACGCGGCAGGACATGAGCAATACTTACACCAGCTCAAGGACGAGTTGCACAATGCGTCCTTATCAACGGATATGGTGTTGGCTATTCACCGAAGTGCCATGCTCGCCCGTGCTGAGAGTTTGCTCCCTGATCTTTTATCAGATATTGAACGGCTCGGTTTCACGGACCTACAACAGGCAGTGGTGAAGATCCCGTCCGTCTACCTGCACTATCTTTCACCGGCTTCCTTAGGCAAAATAATGAAACGCATTACGCATCTTCTTCGTGAAACGCGAGGGAAGATGGAGCAGGAACTGAAAAATGTCGATCTGTACTCTCTGCGTTTGAAACAGCAACTCCAAGATCTCTGTCTCGAGGCTGACAAAGGACTGAAGGATATCCTTCAGTATGATGTTGAGGGTGATTTCGATATTCATGCAATCACTCAGAAAACGTCGAATCTCTTCTCACGATTGAACCGACTCTTCCTTGGTAATATACACCACCTCAAGGACTACGGACGGCGTCGTACACAGATACAGGATACCCTATCACAAGAAAGTGAACTCAAGTTGCGTTTTGAAGGCAACACGACCGGCGTACACAGGAGCATCGGCGACCTATTCGATGAGTATGTTTTCTTTCACACGTTTGGTGCGCTCACTGATGAGGAAAAAAAGGTGTTCGCAAAATCAGTAACCCAGGAGTTCGAAACATTACATAGTCGAAAGGAAACGAACCGTGAGTTGCTGATGAGGTTTGAAAAGAAAGGGCTGTTGTCTGTTGAACTTGATTTTGAGGATATTATGGAATCGTACGACGCATTTATGCGACAGATAGTTGTTCCACGGCACTGTGGTCACTGCTTTTTAGAACTCGTTACGTGCATTCCACCATCGCCGGATGAACCACAGAGAGTTATGACCGATGTTGCGCACCTGAAAATTCTTGCCCTCGATGGCACGAATATTTTGACCAAGAGGGGTAGGAATGATTATCCCCAAACTATAAAAGATATCGCAGAAAAGTACCGTTCCTGTGTATCAATTCTCGTTTACGATATTAGAGGTTCATCATACATGGGGATTAAGCTCCACAATGCCGCAAAAGAGCAACGTATCAAATCAAAGTTTGCCAAGACGATGGCGAAAATCGTGAAAAAGCACGGTGGATTTCTCTTGAAGGATACTGGTGATGGAGGATTGGTTTGGTTTGCTGACAATTCATCATCTATGTACAATCATCTGTACACCGAATCGGTTACCGGCAAAGGTACCAAACTTCGTTATTCGATCTTCTCTGGCGCTGAGTTCGAAATCATTCCGGCAGCTGATTCAGCAAAACGGGCAATACTGTGCGCCCGGGACATGGTTCAAAAAGCAGAAGATTTCATCCGTGCCAATTTTATGCACTACCGTGAGTGGTTTGCCGAGGTTGCCGAGCGCACGCTTGAACTCGACGGAATTACCTACGCACTCCTACCACCTGAATTCAAGAGCCTTTTCAGGATAGGCGTCGGTATTGCTTCGGGTACACCTGGTCGAGACGTTGTTTTCTGCGCAAATTCATATGGCGACCCTGACCTCGTTGGGCCAATCATTGCAGACGCCCACCTCTATTCGACCGAACACAAACCGGGCGGTTCGGTAATTGTCTGCGATTTTCCTTCACTGGCTAATCTCATTTTCAACATTGAAAGTTTTGCATATCCGACACAAACAAAAGATTTTGTCGCATACATTAGTGATGTCGAGAAGACGCGTATGAGCAGCCATGGGTATACACTCACTGATCATCAGATTTCAGTTTTTCCATCTGGTGTTCACTATCTTGAGGAGCTCGACAAGAAGAAGGCGATTGTACGCAGAGAGCTCTCCGACATATGGCTTGATGAATTCTATTTTTATGACGAAAAGGAACAAAAGGTAAAGCTACTTTACGAAATTGGCAATCTATAATGCGGGTAATCATTTTTGATAGTAATCGGAAACGGCTTGCGGATGCTGTGAAGCACGCGAAGAAACTCGGTATGGATGTGACTGCAGTGTCAAAGGCTGATCGTGTCAAAAAGACGCTCATGCACGGCACGTATGATTTACTCATACTGGATGATGCAGCGGTTACACTCATCAGCGCACTAAAGAAATTCGATACGACAATCCCCATTATTGTCATGGCCGAAGCCGACGCGCATTTGAATTATCAGAAACTTTTTCAGAACGGTGTTGCCGGGCTGATCGTACGACCCTATACGGCTCATTCCTTCCGTCAGGTTGTGCGAAAAGCGATCGCGCAAAGACAGAACGTGCTTGATAATTTGCAGACCGTTACTTCACTCAAGAGAAAGATACGTGAGCTGAGCACCTTAAGTGAGATTGTCCAGGCGATAAATTCTTCCCTGAAGCCGGAAGAGATACTCGAGACGATTATGGCCAAAGCAGCCGATTTGATCAAAGCCGAAGGTTGGTCAGTGCTCCTACTTGATTACGAGACCCGCGAGCTTGTTTTCAAGGCAGCTGCGGGCGAGGCTGGTAAGAAATTGCTCGGCATGAGACTGAAAATCGGTCAGGGTGTGGCAGGATGGTCAGCACGTCATGGCCAGTCACTCATCGTGCCTGATGTCAGTAAAGACCCGCGTTTCTATTCCGGGATTGATGCAAAGACAAAATTCGTCACCAAATCGATTCTCTGTGTACCCATGAGGAGTAAGAACAAAATTATCGGCGTGGTAGAAGTCGTGAACAAGAGCGATGGTGAACCGTTCACAAATGACGACCTTGACATTTTTGAGAATCTCGTCGCTCATGTTACCATTGCGCTTGAGAATGCCGCGATCTACCGCAAAATGGAAGAAGCGAGTCTTATCGACGATTTAACAAAACTGTACAATCTTCGATACTGTAATCAATATCTCGATAAGTTTCTCGCTGAACGCAAGAGTGAATTTGGTATCGTTTCTTTGATATTTCTTGATATTGATTTTTTCAAACTCGTTGATGACAATTTTGGTCATCTCGTCGGAAGTGAGACATTACGACGCGTTGGTGAGCGTTTACGACGGACCGTGCGCAAGGACGACGTGCTCGTACGTTATGGCGGCGATGAGTACATCGTGATTCTGCCTAACACCGATAAGCAGACAGCAACCGCAATTGCTGAACGGATACGGAAAGAAATCAGCCGTGAACCTTTTTTCACGTTTGATAATCAAAAATTCAGTATTTCCGTGACCCTCGGCGTCGCCACCTATCCAGAGGACGCCAAAACCCGTGATGAGCTCATCGGTAAGGCTGACAAAGCGATGTACGATGGTAAGCTCTCGGGTCGTGATAAGGTTGTCGTAGCGTAGAACACACGTTACCTCATTCACGCATTCATTGTACATAGCCAACACAGTCTGTCATTACGCCTGTCCGCCTCGTCCTATGGCGGAAGGAATGAAATGACGAAGTAATCGCTTGCCCGTAGTGAGATTGCCACCCCATACGATCTACAATCCTACGAGGCACGCGCTCCTCTTGGAGCTTCCGCAACAAAAAAGTTGGACCGGCGCAATGACAAGATATCTCTAC
>Ga0111198_1043_pt1 | contig 24282 bp, 22 predicted proteins | sample DeeMarSWOR324_28_FD_80370 | JGI IMG/M metagenome (GOLD analysis project Ga0111198, IMG submission 80370) | candidate division WOR_3 bacterium SM23_60
GACCTTCTCTGAAACTGGCTTAGCATAGACATAGGCAAATGATGGTGTTTTGATAATATCATGGCCATTTATCGTTTCGAAATCACGACTCAGAAAGGAATATCCCAAAGTAACTCCATATGCTTGTGGTTTACGTTCCCTGCCGAAATGGTCATATTCGGTTTGTGTTCGGCGGGATTCATAGACAAATTCACAAGGGACAAGATCAAACTCCGGGATTTCTGCATAGAATGAGACTGCTTCGACAGGGCCGTACTCAGTGAGCCGGCGTGGAATCGCTTGACCAATAGCAACGTAGGTGAGCGATTCTTGTTCCCAATGCTGACGCCGTACAGAAGTACGAAACACCGTGCTTGATATCGAATCATTCATCAAGAAACCTGATGCAATGCCCGCAAAGTCATACAGATCGAGTGCATTGTAATCATCTTCAAAGATGTACTTAAGATTGCCCATACCAGCAAAACGGGCATCTGCGGCAAACAGCACTGTGCACACTGAGAAAATAATAGACAAGGATATCAGAGTTGCATATCTACTCATGCTCTCCTCCCAGAGTGATTATACGCATGGCGATGGAAGTGTCAATACGCACTACCGAATGGATGAATGGTTAAGACTAAGAAGCTGGATACAAGACGGAAGATGGTTGAGGTCAAGATGCTAGAAATGTTACACTCTCGAGCTTCCTCACCCCAACCCATAGACCATCGAGTGGGATTTGGCGTTTGGGACTTCCGCAGCAAAGCGGTTGTTTGTATTGACAAGTACAAGCGTCTATGTAGAATTGCCTATGGCGAACAGGGTCGTCGTTCATTATGCAGACGGAAAAATCGAAAAAGGCTATACAAGTGATTTCCAGCCAGGCAGAGATGTTTTCCATCTCGTCGTCCAAGATGAGAATACAGAAACATCCATACCAATCACGGTCGGCGATCTCAAGGCAGTTTTCTTTGTCAAAGAGCTCCACGGACGCGGCCGCGCATCAAGCCAGGAAAAAAGGGATTTCGCAGACTTCAAGGACAAGAAATTGCTCGGCAAGAAGGTCAAGATTGAGTTCAACGATGGCGAGATAATCTGTGGTCTAACGCTCGGCTACTCACCCAAACGCAAGGGATTTTTCTTCACGCCCATTGAAAAAGAAAGTAATAACGAACGCATTTTTGCGATTCTGAGCTTTGTTAAAAGGATAACGTTTTATGAGTGAAGTACGGGGCGAAATTAATCTATCTGGTATAAGAAAGTTCAAGTCAGGCAAGGTACGCGAGGTATTTGACCTTGATTCTGCATACCTTATCGTCGCGACTGACCGTATTTCTGCGTACGATTGGATACTCCCCACCCTCATTCCGCGCAAGGGCGAAATACTCACGCAACTTTCGGTGTTTTGGTTCAACGCAACAAAACATATCATTGAGAATCACCTCATCACCGCCAATGTTGAAGAATATCCTGATGTTCTGAAGCCGCACCGCGATGTGTTGAACGGTCGTTCCATGCTTGTCAAGAAAGCCGAACCCCTGGAGGTGGAGTGTGTTGTGCGGGGCTATATTGCCGGCTCTGGCTGGCGTGATTACAAAAAAACCGGGCTCGTTGGAGACAGCAAATTCGAGAACCTCAAGCAGGGCGACCGCCTCCCCATTTCTCTTTTCACACCGGCAACAAAAGCCCATACCGGACATGACGAGAATATAACGTTTGATAGAATGAAGGAACTCGTACCCGCGCACGATGCTGAATTCGTGAAAGATGCGAGCATCAAACTGTATGAATTCGCACATCAATACGCACGTAAAAGGAATATCATTATTGCCGACACAAAATTCGAATTCGGACGGCTCGATAACAGAATTGTCCTCATTGATGAAATATTCACGCCGGATTCGAGCCGGTTCTGGGATCCTGACCTCTACAAGCCAGGTGGTTCACAGGCATCGTTTGACAAACAGTTTGTGCGGGATTACCTTGACAGCACTGATTGGGACAAGAACTCACCACCACCTGAACTGCCGCCAGACATTGTTGAAAAAACCCAACAGCGGTACGAAGAAGCCTTACGACGACTGACGTCGTAAACGCGAATCCACGCGAACATAACAAACGCTGATTCACGCGAACATACCCATGGGGTCAGACCCGCGCAAAGATCGCAGCGTCACAGAATCTTCTGTTGAGTCAGTGGACATAGCACTGGTCGGGTCAGACCCCACTACGAGTCACTGGTACAATTTTCTGCGGTCTCGGCGGAATTTCTGCGTAGTCTGTGTTACAAAGTTTTCAGTCCAATGCCGACGAGTAGGTTCAACACGGCAAAAATGATGAGTGCATATGCTATTCCCAAAATGGGAACAAGTATGACCGCCGTGATCAGCGCGCCGAGACTCGACCCGATGAGATCGGTGCTGTAGACATAACCGGCCTTTTCTTTCTTGAGCGCTTTAACACTGAGAGGAAAGTGCAAACCACCAAAAAAGCCGCCACCAAAAATCATAACGGGAATGATAATTTGTGTGCCAGGGAACATAACGAGGCTCAGCACGATGATACATCCAAAATACACTGCGACGAGGAGCTCAAGATACGCAAGCGCACGCAACGCGTTAGCTCGTATTGCCGGAGATTTCAGGTAGTACAGCGTACCACATGCAAGTCCAAGCATATAACACGCAATGATTGCGCCGATCCAGCCATACACATACCCGTAGAGCGCCTGAAAGAGCACAATGAGAAGAATTTCTGCTGCGATCTCACTGGCACCAATGGTGAAAACCGATACGTAGATAATTGAACGCCGTCTATAAAAGAGAAAAATGAGTAGTAGTGGAAGGAGGAAGGAAAGCGGATGGATCTTGAACAGTGCGACAAAGAAATTTCGTATTGGCTCAGTGACAACACCACCCCAGAGGACGGTTGTGAAGTAGTAGCATACCGGACGCACGTCCTTATTGACCATGCGCGGCGATTCCTCTATACGTTCCTGAAGGTACTGCATTTTTTCGCTTGTGAGATTGTAGTCAAAGAAGTAATCATTTACGTACGTCAGTTTGAGATCTCGTTCTGCCAGCCGTTTCGTGAGAAGTGGTACAACACTATCAATATGGATGTTGCTGTCGGTCGCAATGAATGTCATTTTTGCGGCAGGAAGGACAATGACGTCGCTGAACGAAGTCTGCAATGTACTGCACACAGTACCGAGCAGTTGGGCAAACAGAGGACTTACAATATCCGGTGGTGCCGTGATGCGCACCGAGAACAAACCTCCACGCTTCAACGTGGTGTGGGCTTCAGCAAAGAATTCTGCGGTGTAAAAACGGTTCAGCTGTCCGTTAACCGGATCGGGTAGATTAATAATGATCACATCAAACTTCTCCGGTGTTGTCTTAATGTAGTAGCGTGCATCACCGAAAACGGTCACTAATTTGTCATTACTCATGTCCGCGCCGATGTATGCCTCATTTACCTGGAACAACGTTGGGTCGAGTTCACAGTAGACGATTTTTTTAACTGTTGGATGTTTCGAAATCTCAGTTATGCAATTACTCATACCGCCGCCGACGAGCAACACTGTTTCAGGAGATGTGTGCAGGAGCAGAGCATAGTGAACCGCTTCCTCACTCGTATAGGCATCAGGAAATGTGAAATCATAAACACCATTAGTGTAAACATTCTTCTGACTGCCTGTCTCGGTTACGGCAATAAGATTGTATCGTGATTCCTCGACACCAATCAACTGCTGCCCAGGCATCTGCGGTCGCCTCAAGAGTAGTTCAATATCTGATATCCTCGTCAACGGCAATAGCAAAACGAGAGATACAACAATGAGAAGAGGTTTATTGAATAGAAAAAATGCACAGATAGATAGCAGTGAAACGGCAGCAAGTAGTATACCCGATGCCGGTAGAATTGCGAGTAGGATAAAGGTAACGAGAACGCCACCGACAAATGCACCGATACCCTCGAGAAGGTATACTTGTGCCGGCTGAAATATACGGGATGCAGCAGGAAACATGGCACCAATGATCATACATGTTGGACAGAGTGCAATGAGTATGATCAGAACAACCTGTCCGAGCTGAATCGTTTCACCAAATGGCAGTGAAAAAAAAGGCAGCGCATATCGTAAAACGGCGACCGAGAAAACAATACTCAGACAGAGAAAAAGAAGCAGCAGCGCATAGACAATCTGTGCGTGCATAGGGAACTTCAATCGGGTGAAAATAAGACTGCCAAGACCACCCCATATGAGCCACACCGAAAGTACAATACCGGATATGAGTTCATATCCTCCGAAAAGCACTAATCCTTCGCGAATGAGCAAGGTCTGTAGGATAACTGCAGCCAGTCCCGAAATGAAAACGACCCACTTGATGCGGCGCATGGAATAGTTTAGATAGGCGGGAGGATAAATCAAGATGTAGTAACCAAATACACCAAGGCAATTCAGGGCAACACACGGCAAGAAACAAGGCACGTGAGGAACAGAGGAACAATTGAGGGCAATTGACGGCATGGCAAGATAGATTATAGGCAATTTGAGGCAGGGCAAGGCACGTAGCGGCAGAATGGGGGTCGTTGCCACGTGTTGCCTTGCAGCCGTGGTATGCCTTTCGCTCCTTCATGCCCAAAAATGCCTTCAGTTGCCTTGTCATGCCCTATTTCTTGTCTTCGATTGCCTCATTGTGCCGTGAGCAGTGCCGTATCTTGACTGTTAGGTAGTTTTGACTACAATTATCCAGAGGAGAAACGTATATGTCAGGACATTCAAAATGGTCTAAAATAAAGAGAAAAAAAGCAAGTGCGGATGCTGCACGGGGACGGGTTTTCACCAGAATCATCCGCGAAATAACCGTCGCGGCACGGCATGGAGGAGGCGACCCGAACGCAAATCCACGTTTGCGTGCTGCGATCGACGCGGCTAAGGCGGCAAACATGCCGAACGAGAATATTGAACGCGCGATAAAACGCGGTACTGGGGAACTCGAAGGTGTCACATTAGAAGAAGTAACCTATGAAGCGTACGGTCCAAACGGTGTCGCAATCCTGATCGAGGTCGTGAGTGACAACCGCAACCGGACAACAAGCGCAATACGGCATGTGCTCGGTCGGCACAATGGTAGCCTGGGCGGCCAAGGTTCGGTCGCATGGCAGTTCCACACACAAGGTATCATCAATATTGATGCGAAGAAATATGAAGAAGATGCGATTATTGCCTATGCTCTCGAAGGCGGCGCGACCGATGTTAAGACCGAAGAAGATGAGTATGTCATCATCACGTCACCAGAGAATTTCTCCAAGGTAAAAGATATCCTGGAGAACAACAAAATCGAAATCCAGAGGAGTGAACTGACTAAAATACCACAGAGCACTGTGCCGATTTCCGAGAAGGATGCGCCCAAAGTGCTCAAGCTCTTTGAAGCACTCGATGAACTCGATGATGTACAGCACGTATATGCTAATTTCGATATACCTGAGGCGGTAATGGAAAAGATCTCTGCGGAAGCCAGTTGAAAGTCCTTGGAATCGACCCGGGTATTACGGCAACTGGTTACGGAATAATTGAAGACGGGGCATGTATCACGACGGGCACAATACGACCAAAAAAGAAAAACGTCCATAACAACATTTTGACGATCTGCCAAACCTTAGAAGAACTGATTGATACGTACAAACCAGATTGCGTATCGTTGGAACAAGCTTTTTACCATAAAAATGTACAAAGTCTGATTCGCTCTTCAGAATTACGTGGTGCAATTATCCTCACGCTTCTGAAAGGTAGAATGAATATTGTCCAATATACACCTACCCAGATAAAGCTAACGACGACTGGTAATGGCAGAGCGTCTAAGAAGCAAGTACGCTACTTCGTTGAAAGAATAGTACTAAATAGCAAAAGGCGCCTATCGAGTCATGCAACAGACGCTATTGCCATTGCCTACACTGCGATGCGCAAAATGAATCAACCGCGATGATACGAAGACTCCGAGGTACAGTTGTTGAGAAGACACCACCCTATCTCACTGTTGATGTGTCAGGCATCGGTTTCTGGGTACAGGCGCCGCTTCCCACCTTTGACCACATCAAGGAAAATCAGGAAATTACGCTGTACACGCAGTGCCTCTTCAAAGAAGATGAAGCATTTGTCTACGGCTTCCTGAACACAAATGAACTCGAGACATTTCAAGACTTGATCTCTGTTTCAGGTGTCGGTCCGAAGTCAGCACTCCACCTCATGTCGCGATTCTCGCCTGAAGAAATATCCCAGGCAATCGATGATGAAAACTGTGAATTGCTTTCATCGGTTCCTAAGATCGGTAAGAAAGTCGCAAGCAAGATCGTTTTGGAGCTCAAGGGGAAACTAAAATTCGCAGCCGAAACCTCAACATTCAGCCGGGCTGTTGACGCACTGTGTTCGCTCGGACTCACCCGCGCAGAAGCAATCGAGAGACTAAAGAAATTGCCCAAAGATCTTTCAATAGAGGCGCTTGTCCGTCAAGCACTGAGGAAGTAGTATGGCTGAAACAACTTCAAACAAGCTTCTTAAAGGCGAAGAAATCTATGAATTGACGCTACGGCCAAAGAGACTCGGCGAGTTCGTCGGGCAAAATACCATCAAGGAGAATTTGCATGTCTTCATCGAAGCGGCGAAGATACGTAAGGAACCAATCGAACACATCCTGCTCTTTGGACCACCAGGGCTCGGCAAGACAACACTGGCACACATTATCGCACGAGAAATGGACAGCAACATCTATCCGACTGCAGGGCCGATACTTGAACGGCCATTCGACCTTGCCGGTATCTTGAGTAATCTCAATCAGGCTGACGTTCTCTTTATCGACGAGGTACACCGTATCAATAAGGCGGTTGAAGAGTACCTGTATCCGGCGCTCGAGGATTTTCGGCTCGATGTCATGCAAGATAAAGGTGTCGGCGCAAAAGTATTACGTTTGAATCTCAATCACTTCACCATGATTGGTGCGACAACGCGATCTGGACTGCTGACCTCACCGCTGCGTGCGCGCTTTGGTATCAGTTTCAGACTTGATTACTATCCAGCCGATGATCTCTACCACATTGTCAAACGGTCAGCGCACATACTCGAGATCAAAATCTCTGATGACGCAGCACTGGAAATTGCGAAACGCGCACGCGGTACGCCGCGCATTGCGAATCGCCTCCTCCGGCGGGTCAGAGACTTTGCCCAGGTTAAAGACAAAGACACAATCGATATGTCAATATGTGAATACGCACTGGAGCGGCTTGAAGTAGACAAACGCGGCTTGGATGAAATGGATAAGAAAATCATCCACACAATCATAGAGAAATTTCAGGGCGGACCGGTCGGCATCAATAGTCTCGCGGTCGCCGTTGGAGAGGATGCGCAGACTATTGAAGAAGTTTTCGAACCATTCCTCATTCTCGAGGGGTTCATCAAGCGCACACCACGCGGCAGAGAAGCAACACCGATCGCGTATGAACATTTGAAGATAAAACGCGAGCAGGGACCCCTCTTCAAGTAAAAAGACGCTGATATTCGCGAATAGGACAAACGCGAGTGACACGCGAATAAACAAAGGACGCAGATACCCGCGAATATTGAATCCGTACTAATGAATTGACGAATACGGAATACAAATCACGAGTACGGTATATGTGCGTTGCTTCTTGACATACTGCACGTTAGCATTATAATCACCGCATGAAAGGGATAGTGAGTCTCGTGCTTTGCTCATTGGTGGGTGCGGCGTGGGCTAGTCATACGCGCATGGATATACTCATGGCTCGTGACTATCTCGACGACATTACCAATATCAATGTTTACCCGCACCATATTGTGCTGTATCAAAACATGCTCTACGGTGATATCACTGCGCGCCTCGAAAACTATGGCGTTGTCATAACGCCGGATACGAAGTACGGAGCATTTGCTGTCTGGCAGGAACCAGAAGTCGACCAGAACTTCAACATTGGTTACGGCATACAACTGAAGAGATTCGACCTCGGAATACATGCATCGCCAGTCAAAGACCACCGTCGTATCGGCGTTGGGTTCGGCCGAACATTTTTCAAGCGACGTTTTGATGTATCGTTTTCGTATGGCGAAGATGAGGACATTGAACATTCTGAGTTTAATGTGCGACTGAGAAACCGACGTGGTGACTTTGTCATCATACCGAGGTACCGAGGTAACTACATTCTTGAACCATTGGAGTACTACAGGCATCGGTTTGGTGTGCTGGTACAACGACTTGTATTCAATGACGGTTTTGTTTTTCTCGGCGCGGAATACGATTTTACCCGTGGTGATATTGAAAATGAATTCACCAATATCTATGCTGGTCTCGAGATGCCGCTGAGCAGGAGAATTGTTTTTCTTCTCGGCTTCTATGAACGTATCACCGAAGACTTTGATGCACTCGCATGGCACCTAGAACCTGGTTTCAGGATACGGATCAAGGAGTTTGCATTTGACTTTCACCTCGATACTGACACGCTGTTTGAGGACGATGAATTCACGCTCTCAATATTCAAGAGCTTTGGCATCGAACTGAATTTCGGAAAATTCTGAACGTACAGGGTAGAGATGAGAGTTGAGAGGGGATAGAACAGACAGTGGATAGATGAGAGGGGATAGAACGGACAGGGGACAGATGAGAGGGGATTGGAGATAGTGAGTTCCCTAACCCCTGTGCCCCGTCGTTCTTGGCGCATAGTGAGACGATGTATCTGATACTGGGCGTGGCCAACACGGCGCAAGCCGTTTGCACCGCGTCGGTGAGTGTCGGGGAAAGGGGATTCAAGGCATCCGAAAAAGTTTTGATGCCTTGTCAAAAGTTTTTTGGATAAAAGGGGGAAGGATTCCCCCTTTGGGGGTGTAGCTCAGTCGGGAGAGCAGTGCGTTTGCAACGCACAGGTCAGCGGTTCGAATCCGCTCACCTCCATTTCCTCGCGGAGCGAGGAAACTCTAAATCCTAAACAAATCCTAAATTCCAGACCAAAAAAACGTGCTGATGGTTGAATGAGATTGCCGCGTCGTCCTGCGCTGCAGGCCTCCTCGCAATGACAATTCTAATATTCTGCGCTTTTTGACCTCTTTTTCATCTCTCATTTTAGCACTTCTCACTTCTTACTTTCTACTTTTTACTTGCCTTTCGAAGTACTCTCAAGAAATTCCCGCTGAATACTTTCTCGATCTCTGCGCCCGTGTATCCCCTCTTGCCGAGTTCTTTCTCAAGCGTGCCGATACCCTGCGGGTTAGAAATCACGGCATCATCAATCCCGTCAAAATCGCTGCCGATCGCAGCCGCATCAATGCCAAAATTGTCCTTAACATAGTCTATGTGATCAGCGACACTGTAACCACCAAGATGATATGCTGAGAAATTGATGCCAACAACACCACCTCTCTGTGCAATCGCCCCGAGTGCACGGTCCGCGATATTTCTCAAAAACGATGTCTGCAGCGCTCTAACGCATGAGTGCGATGCGATGACATTATTATCAGATATATCACATACGTCGAGCACCGTTCTTGTCGAGGCATGAGACAGATCGATAATCACATCGTAGTTGTTCAGTTCACGAACAAAATCTTTTCCCTTTTTTGTAAGACCCTTCCTGTCGTTGTCGAGCGCCGCATGCGCCAGTGCATTTGAATTGTTCCAGGTTATGGTGAACACACGCACACCGAGGTCATAAAATGTCTCAAGCTGCTTGACCGTATTGTCAAAAATATGACCGCCCTCAACACCAAGGAGGATATTTGATTTTGTCTTGCTGATGTCGTGATGCGTACGGATAACATGGATACGTTTGTTATCATGTATGTATGCGAGGGTCGACATGATCAATATTACTGCCTCGGCAAAGGGAAAGTGTTTGTCTGGTTCCACAAAATGCGCGAAGACCGCACCTAAGTAGTGATCACGAAAGAGATGTTCAGGAATCACATGTCCGAATTGTCTCTTTTTTATGTTGTGTGGTGTATCACAATGGAGATCGAAAATCAGCGGTGCTCTACTTGACAATCCTCACTACCTTCTTTCTCGTTACTAAACCATCGATGACAAGGATCACATAGTATGAACCTGCGTTCACAGCCTGCCCACGTGTATCCTCACCATACCAAACTGCCGTGTGTGTACCCGGTTGTTGCACACCATTGACCAGCGTATTGACATATCTACCAGCACGATCATACACGCGGGCACAAACGCGTTGCGGTGTAGTCAATGAGTATTGAATCGTTACTTCTTCTGTGAATGGATTTGGCGAAACAACCATTGCGTTCCCCGCGCGTTGAGTATGTTCATCGGTGCGCGTGCTTTTATCGACAATGAGACTATCAAATACAGTACCATCGGGTTTAATCGCACGTAGCAACAATGTTCGGTCTGTAATCTGGACATGACAGAAGTGATACGTTTTCTCTGAATACATGGTCCAACTGCTCGTGCCGACATCGCGCAGAGGCGCACCGCCACCACCGGTTACAATGTAGATGACGCCGTTGATTGAATCGGTTCTCTCGTAGCTGTGGTCATGCCCGGCAAAAACAATGTCAACACCATACTCTTCAAATAGCCGACACCAGGCTTCGCGGACATCGAGCTGGCTACCATGGTTGCCTGATGAATATGGTGGACGGTGCAGGCTCACGAATATCCAGTCAATTGATGTATCAGAACTCGCTATCTGCAGGTCAGCAGTGAGCCAATCTCGCTGAGCTCCGTACAAGTCCGTCTCTGTGTTAAGCATAGTGTAATGGGTGTTACCATGATTGACTGAATAGTAGTCTTCTGAGTCAGGTAGAAAAAAGAGCGTATCATACGGCCAAAACGGTGCTTCATGATTACCAATTACTGGCAAGAAACGATTGTATGGCAGGACTGTATCCTCAATATTGAAAAAAATGCGCCAATCAATGGTTCTGTCGCCGTCATTCACCAGGTCTCCAGTATGCATGATAAAGTCGAACGAAAACGCTGCCATCCTATTGATGACTGATTGATGCGCAACAGAATCACTTCTTGTATCACCGAATGCCACGAATGATAATGTATTTGACTGCTGTGGAAACGTGCAGAATTGATATCGCTCACCATCAGGCACGACACGGTAGTAGTAACGAGTCTCCGATAGCAGATCCGTAAGTGCAGCATGGTGATAGCTCCGAACACTATCCAGCCTGAGTGTGTCCTCGAGTGCCAGTGTCACTCCGTACGCGACGATAGTCGACTCAGGAGTATCTGTATTCCAACTGATGCAAACTGAGTTCTGCGGTGACGTAGTTGGTGTGATATATGGTTTAGAATCAAAAGGACAAAATGCCAAAACACTATGTGCAGAGATAGTAATCAGCGAAAGAACGATCAGGAAAATTCTCTTCATAGATACTGCTGACAACTACTTACCTGACGAGTACACGGTAAAGAACGTAAATTATCACCGCCGTGATAATAATGCCGATACCGACGAAGCGAAATGGTTTGCCATGCTTCCTTCTCGGTATGAGGCGACCCTCTTTTCGGTCGTAGCGGCTTTTGAATGCCATAATTGCCTCCTAACTAACCATATGGAAGTCAGGCAAAGGTTAAGAAGCTCGAGAATGTAATATTCCCAGGCTGTTAACCTCAATCAATCATTCATCTTATATCCAGCATCCTCACCTTGACCCACTGACTTGTCTTTCGAGATGCTTGACCAACGCCGTCAGTATGTCTTCCTGTATCTGCTCGATCTGTTTCCGCGGACAGGTGAAGTTGTTGAACATCATTGAAAAGCAATATTCCCGCTCAGCAATAGTGATGTAACCGGACAAACATGACACAGCATGGAGCGTCCCTGTCTTTGCACGCATCGAAGTGTTCAGCCCTTTGAATCTCTGCTCGAGTGTCCCCTCACCAGAACCGGGAAGCAATTTATAGAATGTGCTGAAGTATTCAGAATTGTGCATGTAGCGGAGAACCAGCACGAGCGCATAGGGTGAAACAAGATTGTGGCGCGACAGACCAGAACCATCCCAGAGCGATACGCCACTCGTATCAACACCAGCACGATAGAGGAGGCGTTTCAAGACGCGTATACCGGCTACAAAACTCCCTTCTTCATAAAATTGAACGCCGAGAGTCTTCAGCAGCATTTCCGCATACAGATTATCACTCTCGATGCCTATCTCTGGAAGCATGTCAATGAGCGGTTCAGAGAGCGCAGAATCTACTATCACGCTCCTTTCCAAGAGCTCTGCCGCTTGTGCTGCGTCGGAAACGCTGAGGACATCTCCGTGTACGTGTATACCTGCATTCTCTAATTGTTCCTTAACATAGTGTCCTGCAAACAGTGCCGGATTTCTAACCGCAACGTCAATACTCCGTTCGCGACCATTCCCAATACCACCACTCACGTAGATCGTGTTCCTATCCCACAGCCGGTAGATGATTATGCTATCTTCACCTGCTTTGGTTATCATGTTGCTGACAAGTTTGACATACTCGGTCTGGGGTTCGAGCGAGACATCCGCACGGTCCCCGCGTTTTGTAGCCTTCATGTGGACATTCACTGTATTTTTGTTAACGGAGAGTGCCGACACTTCTGGAGCATATCGTGCATCGAGGTAGTGCCACGCCCAACCGACCGGTAACCGCTCATAGCGAAAAGAATTTTCGGTCACTGCGATATCCTGGAAGTAAGTATTTACGGCAACAATGTTACCTGTTACCGCGTGTATCCCTTTCCTCACGAGCGTTGCAACAAAAGACTCAAGGTCAGTCAAACTGAGTGATGGATCACCCCCACCGACAAGAACGACATCTCCATTGAGCTTCTCCGCTTCTACTGTGCCGGTCGTCGCGAGTACTGTTCTAAACCGGAAGTCAGGGTCGATAAACATGACGGCTGTGGCAGTCGTGATAATCTTCATATTTGAAGCAGGGATAAACAACCGTTTGGCGTTTCGCGCATAGATGATGCGGTCGTCCGTAAGGTCAGCAACGCATATTCCGTACTGTGCCGTTGCCAGGTCTGGCTGCGTCAGTATGCTATCGACCGGGAGTATTGAGAGAAATAGAATAACAATCATGTATGTCGATGCTTCTTCTTCGGTAATGTCCTCTTTTTTGAAAGCTGCGGCGTAAAGGCATCTCGTCGTTCCGCAGTACAATCGCACGAGTGCCCGTTCCTACGTTTGCCGCATACAGGACAGAGACCGAGACAATCTTCCTTACACACCGGCGCGATCGGAATGGCGAGGACAATCGCTTCACGTATACCAATTGCCATATCGAGCAGCGAACCAGTGTAGTAAACCCGCTCGATATCATCGGGTCGCAAAGCGACATTTTCTTTGTCACGGTAGGGGTCTCTGCCGTGTACATAAACGAGGTGCAGCTGTGACGTACCGGTACTATCGTACGTCTCGAGACAGCGGGAGCAATTAAATCGCACGTCGAAATTGACGGTGAATTCTGCGACAATGCCGATCGTCGATCTTTTCAGTTTCACGCGCGCATCGATGTGTTTGAACTGCTCAACACGGTCATCGATGAGCGCAAGCTCGCGCGCGTCGATATCATCAAACGCAATAGAGGTTTCTTCTCTTACTTCAGCTTCGGGGATTGCAAATCTGGTGGAAGCTATGTTTTCAACTCCTTTTTCCTCGCGGCAGGGAAAAGTACATTGTTCAGTATCAACCGGTAACCGGGCGAATTCTTGTGTTGCCGTAAGTCAGTTGGAGGATCATTTACGAAGTGTTGAAAATCCTCTGGATCGTGACCGGCGAGGTAGGTGAATGTTCCCTTCTCGTAGTCACCGTGGAGATACTTCACCGATTCCGAACCGCTGACTTCGGCAAGAATAACTACCGAATTCTTAATTGTTGTCCTGCGAAAGCCTGAGCACTGCCCCAGGAACTCTTTCACTAGTGACGTATGATTTTGCACAAGCATACACGGTACTGGATCAAACTTAGCCGAGAAATCAAAGAGTGAAAAGTATGTGTTCGGACCACGTGCAGCAGATTCTATCCGTGTGTCTATCGTCGAATGTTCATAGACCTTAGGGTCGAGTACGACATCGAAGTTCTCAAATGCGAGACATTGGCTGTAGTCAAGTTTGCTGCGTGCATCAGACTCATAGTGGTCACCATCGTAGACTGGGGCGCAGATATCGGTGTTGTGGGCGGCAAGACCGATATCGTATGTGTCACATGCTGAACACATAGAGAAGATGAATCCACCATTTGCAATGTATGCTTTCACGGCTATTGCCACGGCACGTTTCATATGAGAAACTTTGGAAAATCCGAGCCGGGCTGCCATCTCCTCATTCATCCGCACTTCTTCTTTGTACCAATCAGCATTGTGGTAGCTCGTAAAGAACTTCCCATACTGACCGGTGAAATCCTCATGATGGAGGTGGAGCCAATCATAGTTATCTAATTTACCGTGCAACACATCATCGTCCCACACTTGATCGTACGGGATTCCCGCATACTCGAGCGCAAGTGTAACAGCGTCATCCCACGGTTCAAAATTATCCGGGATGTAGACAGCGATCTTCGGAGCCTTCTCCAAGAATATCGTCTCCATGTTGTTGTCTTCGATGATCTGGTATATTTCGAGCACTGCGGATGCCGGCACGATCTCCCAGAGAACACCTCCAAGCGCGCACTCCTTTTCAATAGCACTATCGTAATCCATCATAAATGAACCGCCGCGGAAATTCAGGAGCCATTCGACATTGATACCTTTCTCGAGCGCAGAGTACGCAACGCCGTATGCCCTCAAGTGATCCGTCTGCGCAATGTCCATGGGGATGAGCAGTTTGTCTGCAAAGAGGTAAAAAGACACAAAAAACGGCAGGACGTATTTCACTCTTCGTTACTTTTGATTATATCAAGAACTTCCTGCGCGTTTCGAGCGCGTTTCAGCTGATCGCGTACCTGTGGTCTGCGCAGGAGCCTTGAGATCTTCGCCAGAGCCATGATATATTCAGATTTCTTGTCCTCTGGCGATGCAATAAGAAAAATAAGGTAAGACGGCTTGCCATCGATCGCAGAGAAATCCACGCCTTCTTGAGAACGTGCAAACGCAAGCAGAAGGCCTTTTACGGCACCAGTTCGTGCGTGGGGGATGGCGATTCCATCACCGATGCCGGTTGATTCAAGATTCTCTCGCTTGGCCAGGGCATTCAGAAAAGCCTCTCCGTCAGCAACGAGCTTTTTTGCAACAAGATAATCAACCATTTCTTTGATTGCTGCAATCTTCTCCTTTGCATCTATGTCCATCATGATCGCCTTGGCTTTTAGAAGTTGAGAAATCTTCAGGACCATTAAACCCCCTTAACAGATGGTTGGATGTTGGACGGCATCGCTGCCCGTCCCGTGATTCGTCTTTCGCTGTTCGTGTTCGTCAAGACGTCCAACGTCACCGTAAGACAATACGGGCTTCGATACCGAATAACGTGTAACGATCTTGTATTCATAACCCTATTACTGGTACTTGTGATGCACCAAAGATCTTTTTGGTTTCATCTGTTCTTTTTGTAAACACAATGTCGATCTCATATGTATCGATGTATTTCTTGAGTATGTGTGTCACCGAACCATACTCGAGGTGCAGCGATGTTCGTACACCCTGTTCGACGGCAGCATCTTCAAGGAGATAGAGAAGTTGCCATCCTCCTTCTTCAGCTTTTCTGCTGAGCGTCTCGACTTTCTGATGGGTGAGGTTTGCCAGTCTACTTATCTTGTTTGTTTCAACAACAAACAGGACAAACAACTTGCTTTTGAATCTCTTGCACCACTGTATCACTTCGTTCATGACGACTTCATCAGTTCCTGGCGTTAGAAAAAGAATGACCTTCTTAAACTTCATTCCAAGGGCTCGGATGAGGATGCTCGAGAGTGTAACATTTCTAGCATCTTGACCTCAACTCATCTACCATCTTGTATCCAGCATCCTTACCCTGACCCATTGCCCACGCCGCAGCATCACAGTATATACCTGCTCATATCGACATCACTGACAATGTTCTGCAGTTTTTCGGTCACGTAGTCCTTGGTTATCTTAACCTTCTTGTCGCTTATGTTCGGAGCAACGAAGAGCACGTCCTCAAGCAGCTTGGTCATGACCGTGTGCAGTCTCCGCGCGCCAATATTCTCAGTGGATTCGTTGACCTTTGAGGCAATTGCAGCAATCGCCTGAATCGCATCCTCGGCAAATTCGAGTGTGACATTTTCACTCTTCATTAGCAAACTATATTGCTTTATCAAACAGTTTTCCGGTTCAATCAGTATGCGCTGAAAATCTTCGGTGGTCAACGCAGCCAGCTCAACGCGTATGGGAAAACGCCCCTGCATCTCAGGAATGAGATCTGATGGCTTCCTGTTGTGAAATGCGCCGGCAGCAATGAACAGTATGTGATTTGTCTTAACCATGCCGTATTTGGTCGTAACATTTGATCCCTCAACGATCGGCAGCAGGTCGCGCTGAACGCCTTCGCGTGAAACGTCAGGACCACGTGTCGAACCACTGCCGCAAATTTTGTCAATCTCGTCAATAAACACAATACCTGAATTCATTGCCCGCTCGCGAGCCTCATTAATGACCTCATCCATATCAATGAGTTTGTCGGCTTCCTCGTTCTGCAAGTACCGTAGTGCCTCTTTGACCGGCATCTTGCGTTTCTTCTTACCCTTAGGAAACCTGCCGCCAAATGCTTCCTCAATCGCACCGGACAGGTTCTCAATTCCGATTGGACTCAGTATTTCGATAAAAGGCGTTTTCTGACTGACCACCTCGAGTTCGACAGTACGGTCATCAAATGCGCCGCGGTGCAACCGCTGCCGCAGCTTTTCACGTGTTGCCGCGTGTGACACAGGCTCTTCGCCAGCCGTCGGCGTCTGTGCCTTTGGTACTGGCAACAGAATATCGAGAATCCGTTCTTCGGCAAACTTCTGGGCTTTTTCTTCGACATTCCGAGTTTTTTCCTGACGTACCATGTTCACCGAGATTTCGACGAGCTCACGAACCATTGATTCGACATCCTTTCCAACGTATCCTACTTCAGTAAAGCGCGATGCCTCAACCTTTATGAATGGCGCGTGTGCAATACCAGCCAATCTTCGAGCAATTTCAGTCTTTCCTACTCCAGTCGGACCAATCAGGATTATGTTGTTTGGGTAAATTTCGTCCTTGATTTTGCCGGTTACACGTTGTCTGCGCCAGCGATTTCTCAGGGCGATAGCAACTGCTTTCTTTGCCTCGGACTGTCCGATGACATATTTGTCAAGTCGCTCAACAATCTCACCAGGCGTAGGAAAAGCGTTGGACAGAACGTCATCTTTTAACGCTTTGTCCGCCATCAGTTAATTATACAAAAGAATGTAAAAATGTCAAGTAAATGCCGAGAATGATTGATTTTTCGAGCTGAACCGAGCGGCTTAAGATTGACAAAAACAGCAAATTGATTACTATTTTGCATGGGTTGTGTACGCATTTGTGCGGTCTTAGCGGCGATGAGCCCGTGGGCGCTGTGCATCACTTCGGCAGACGTTTTTCATGATGCGAATAACCTTTTCTACGTCAACCCAATTGCTGGTGAGATCAAACTGCGCGTCAATTTAAGTACAATTACCAGTGCTTTTGTGATCGTTGACTCGGTCCGTCACGAAATGGAACTCGGACATAGTGAGAGCTATGACTATTACACTGTTCGCGTACCGCCGTTTGACACGACAACAGCGTATGCATTCGTTATTGCTGACACCGTCGATTCCATTCGGTTACCAGAAACAGGAACCATTACACCTCGTGCGCCACTCTTTGTAACACCGCAGTGGGCACACGGGAAAACGTACTATTCCATATTCGCGGACGGCTTTTACAACGCTGATACTGGTAATGATCCGCCAACCAGACTGACGTGGGGAGCAAAGCCACGCGGGTGGTTTTGCTATGGCGGCGACATCAAAGGTATAGGGGAAAAAATCGACTACCTCGATTCACTCGGGTTTGATGTGATACTGCTCCAGCCGATTCTCCCCGCTTCTTCGAATCACAAATTCAACCCGTACGATCATACACGTATTGATTCATCGCTTGGCAACAGTGCCGAGCTCAGCGCGCTTATCAGTACCCTCCACGAGCACGACATGCGCGTCGTCTTGAGTATTCCCTGCACGCACACCGGGATAGATTTTCCGGCATTCGTCGATATCACTGAAGACGGTGCAGCATCAGAATACATTGACTGGTACAATATACGATCTCTGCCTTTACAGACCGCGCCGCCGAATTACGAATGCTGGCACGGTGATTTCCGCTTTCCCGAGCTCAATCTCAGCAACGGACAGGTGCGCCGCTATATCTTTGATGCCCTGGATTACTGGCTCCAGTTTGATTTTGATGGATTCTATATTGGTGTCGACGAACAGATTGACCCAAACTTTGTTGCCGTGCTCCGTGCACAAGTTAAAGAGAAAAATCCAGAGCTGCTCCTGCTCGGCAGTGACGATAGACTTATCAGTGGCACTGGTTTTGATGGTGTTACCCCGGACAATCTAACTAACATGATAACCGACTATTTTCTCAATAAGACAATAACGACCAGCGCATTTGACCAGCAGCTGAAGCGCATTCTTTTCTTCAACCCACCGCAGGTGATGAACACTAACCTCATTACCCTGTCAGATAATACGTACAGAATTGCGCAGGCCGCGCACCGCGAGAGCCTGCATACCCTCTATGCGTTTCTCTACACGTTTGTCGGCTCACCAGTCATCCTCTACGGCGATGAGATTGGCATGGTTGATGGCGCTCCGCACAACCTTGGCAGTTTTTCGTGGACAACACAAGACTGGGATCGCGAGTTGTTCACCGAGATACACCGTCTCATCGCGATGCGCACAGAATACCCACAGATCAGAAGTAACACTTTTTTCACGCTCTACGTAAATGATATTACCCAGGTCTATGCGTATGACCGCGGTGGTATCATTGTTATCTTAAACTCTGGTAATAGAACGGCATTTGTAGAACTCCCGGCATGGGACGGTGTGTATCGAGATTGTCTGACTGACGAAACATTGACTGCATACGATCAGACGTTACGGCTTTCGGTCGAAGCTTTTTCATACCGCATTCTAAAACGTGAATCTTAAACTACGTTCACCCTTTGTCCCCACCGGTGACCAACCAGAAGCAATACGGGACCTGGTTAACGGTATCAAACAGGGGAACACATTCCAGACGCTGCTCGGTGTAACCGGATCCGGCAAAACATTTACCGTCGCCAATGTCCTCGAGGCAGTCCAGAAACCGACGCTCATTATTTCGCACAACAAAACGCTCGCCGCACAACTGTACGGTGAATTCAAGCAGTTCTTTCCAGACAACGCGGTTGAATACTTCATCTCATACTATGACTACTATCAGCCGGAAGCGTACGTACCAGAAACAGACCTCTATATTGAAAAAGATGCATCAATCAATGAAGAAATTGAGCGGCTCAGGCTCAGGGCAACCTCATCACTGCTCACCCGCCGCGATGTTATCATTGTCGCATCGGTCTCGTGCATCTACAATATCGGGTCTCCTGATGAAGTGAAAGAACTCGTCGTGTACCTCAAAAAGGGGGAAACCTACGACCGCGACTCTTTGTGCAGTTCGCTCGTTGGCATCCAGTATTCAAGAAATGATATTGAATTCGCGCGTGGTACGTTCAGGGTCCGTGGTGACACAGTCGACATCCACCCGGCTGACGAACAACACGGCATTAGAGTTGAACTCTTCGATGATACGGTCGACAAAATACTGATCTTTGACCCAACAACCGGACATGTACAAGAAGAGCTCGACACGATTGTCATCTTTCCGGCGAAGCATTTTATCACAACCCAGCCACGGATAGAAGAAGCGGTGAAAAGTATCAAAAAGGAATTGCAGGAACGGCTGGCGCTCTTCCGGACGCAGAACAAACTTCTCGAAGCACAGCGGCTCGAGCAGAGAACGAAGTTTGATATCGAAATGCTCGTCGAGCTCGGCTACTGCTCAGGGATAGAGAACTACTCGATGCACCTTTCTGGACGGACGCCCGGTCAGCGACCATTCTGTCTCATTGACTACTTCCCAGATGACTTTCTCCTCGTCATTGATGAATCGCATGTGACAATACCACAACTCAACGGCATGTACGAAGGTGACCACTCACGTAAACTCACACTCGTCGACTACGGGTTCCGGCTGCCATCGGCGCTGGAAAACCGACCGCTGAAATTTCAGGAATTTCTCGGGCTCGTCAATCAGGCGATATGCATTTCCGCGACGCCCGGTCAGTGGGAAATAGAACGCTCTCGGCACCGTATCGTTGAGCAAATTGTACGACCAACCGGCATCGTTGATCCTAAAGTCACGGTAAAGCCGGCGAAGCATCAAGTCGATGACCTCATTGCCGAGATCCAGAACCGGGTGCGTAACAGAGAACGTGTTCTCGTGACGACACTGACCAAACGGATGGCCGAAGACCTTGCCCAGTACCTCAATGAACTCGATATCAAGGTCAAATATCTGCACTCCGAAATCGATGCGCTCCAACGTGTCGAAATACTGCGTGGGTTGCGGCTCGGTGAATTTGATGTGCTCGTTGGCATCAACTTACTGCGCGAGGGTCTAGACTTACCAGAAGTCGCGCTCGTTGCCATTCTCGATGCCGACCGCGAAGGGTTCTTGCGAAGCGAACGGTCGCTCATTCAGACTGCCGGAAGGGCTGCGCGCAATGTTCGCAGTGAGGTTATTCTGTATGCAGATGAAATAACCGATTCGATGAGACGCGCAATACAGGAAATGGCACGGAGACGGAATAAGCAGATCGAGTACAACAAAAAACACAACATCACACCGCAGAGTATCACAAAAACGCAGGATGAAATTATCAAAGCAACCTCAGTTGCTGACAGCCTCAGACGGAGCAGTAGAGAGGATATCACCATGGAGGAACTCGGAGCTCTCTACACGGAAATGGCTGAAGCAGTATCAGTACTCGAGTTTGAGCGGGCAGCAGAAATCCGTGATAAGATACAATCGATCAAGCGCCGCTTAGAGATGAAACGAGGGAGGAAACATCAAGCAAAAAAGCATTCGTCCCAGTAAACAAAAAAAGGCGTTTCACAAAATCGTCAAGGCAGCACTCAAGGAAGATATCGGCCGGGGTGACATAACGACCGATGCCATTGTCGCACCAAATGTGAAGGCACTCGGCGTCATCTTTCCAAAAGAGGACGGCATACTCTGTGGTATTGAAATCGCCCAGATGGTTTTTCAGCAGGTTGACGATAGCATCGATTTTCAAATCAAGGGACACGACGGTGAGGAGTTTGCGCCGGGCGTAACACTCGCAACCGTGGTCGGCTCAGCCGCATCCTGTCTGAAAGCCGAACGAACGGCGCTCAATTTTCTCCAGCACCTGAGCGGTATTGCGACGCTCACCAAACGCTTTGTCAAAGCCAGTGAGGGGACGATCAAAATCCTCGACACGCGGAAGACCCTACCTGGACTGCGGATGGTGGAGAAGTATGCGGTACGGACTGGTGGTGGCTACAACCACCGGTTCGGTCTCTACGACATGGTGCTCATAAAAGACAATCACATCGAAATTGCCGGCAGCTTGACCCAGGCAGTCACGGCCGTGCGGCAGCACAAGAAGCGTGCATTCATTGAGGTCGAGGTGAAGACACTCAATGAATTGCATGAAGCACTGGCACTGAAAGTCAATAGAATCATGCTCGATAACATGAATCCCACCCAGACAAAACAGGCGGTGCAGATAATTCGAGAACGTGACCGAAAAGTAGAAATCGAATTGAGTGGCGGTGTCACCCAGAGCAACATCCTTGACTATGTTGACTGCGGCGTCGATTTTGTCTCGGTCGGTGCACTCACACACTCCGCACCAGCAATAGACATAACCATGCATCTCAAATCGCTGGGACATGGTGAATCCTGAAACATTCCTCAATTCACTCGTTGACTACGAAAAAACACCAGGATACGATTACCGGCCTGAAGACTTTGTCGCATTTCTCGAGAAGCTCGGGTCACCACACACGAAACTGAAAAATGTCATACATATTGCCGGCACCAAAGGTAAAGGCGCTACTGCTGCGATCATTTCTTCAGTCCTCCAGTCAGCCGGATACCGAACTGGTTTGTTCACGTCTCCTCACCTGAGGTGTATTAATGAACGAATACAGGTAGCTAACAGAAAAATTACAAATAGCGAATTGACATACTACGTAGGCAAGGTGAAGCCCTACATACGTGGCCGGCATCAGGCACGCACTTTTTTCGAAGCCCTCACGGCCATTGCCTTTTTGCATTTCATACGGAGGAAGGTTGCTTTCACCGTGCTCGAAACCGGTCTCGGCGGCAGGCTCGACACGACCAATACGACTACACCACTGGTTTCAGTCATAACGCGAATCGGGTATGACCACACACAGCTTCTCGGAACCACCCTCGGCGCCATTGCGCGTGAAAAAGCAGGCATAATCAAAAAAGGTGTTCCGGTTATCACGGTACAACAGAGACCGGCGGTTAAGCAGGTACTGAGGAGGACAGCGCGGGCACAGAAAACAAATCTCGTGTATGCGGACAACCTCCATCGCATTGATGTCATGACGTACTCGCTTACCGGCAGCCGCGTCCGGATACGCGGCGAGCTCGGCGCGTTCAACGCATTCCTGCCGCTTGCCGGGGAGCAGCACATCGAAAACCTGCTCCTCGCACTTGGCGCACTGAGTATGCTGCGGCAACAGGGCTTTCACATACCAACACCGGCGATCACAAAGGGTATACGGAACACAAAACTACGCGGACGGTTCGATGCCATCTCTTCGAAGAGACCGCTGATTATATTCGACTGCGCGCACAACCGGGATTCGTTCCAAGCACTTGAGCACAATCTCCAGCGGTTCAAAATAAGGAATTTCTTGTTGATATTCGGCTGCAGCAAGGGAAAAGACATTCAGTACTGTCTCAAGAATATCTTTCCGCAGGCACGTACGGTATTTCTAGTTAAGGCAGACCATCCGCGGGCACGTGACCCACTTGATATCTGTATGATTGCCAAGAAATTTCAGAGAAATGTAGTGATCGCACCGTCGGTGCGGACAGTGCTCGAGTATGCAAGAAATGTACCTCAGAAAAAGACAACCGTTGTGATTACCGGCTCGTTCTACCTCTGGCAGAAGAACTGGGTTGTCTGACGATTCGGCAAGATTATTCTACGTAATGTCCTTTTTTATCTTATCGAATTCTTGCTTTGAGATTTCTCCCTTTGCATAACGCTTCTTGAGTATGTCAAGCGGCGTCTCTCTACCTTCAGTGCTCGTCTTTGAGCCACCGACAACAGCGACAATAATAACGACAACAATCGCCGCAATGATGAGCCACAAGACAATACCGCCAAGACCATACTGCATAGGTCCCCACGGTGTCATGTGCCCGTGATACGTACACGAGACCGACAATAGCAGAAAGAAAGCAAATGCGAGCAACTTCTTCATAGGTATCTCCTATATATTGTCATATACACGTTTTAACTTTGTTTCTACTTCCTGTGCGATGCTACGCAGATTATCATTCTCGACTGCAGCCATTGCTTGCGTTGGCTTCATAATACCAACATAGATAGAGCCGTCTTTCTCATATACTGTCACATTACACGGCAGGAGCAACCCTATATCCCACTCAGCAGAAATTGCCTTGTGTGCCAGCGGTGGATTGCACGCGCCGAGAATCATGTATTTTGGAAAATCAATATTCAATTTTTCTTTGAATTTCTGTTGAACGTCGATTGTCGTGAGTATGCCAAATCCTTCTTTTTTGAGTTCCTCTTTTGCCTTTGTGAGCGCATCATCAAAAGACATATTTACTTTTTTCACATACCCGTATTTCATTTTTTCCTCCTCATTAATTGTAGCGTAATGGCATAGTGTGTCAACAATTTTCAGTTAGTGCACCAGGACATCGTTACCATGGCATATGCACTGTAAAGATGAGAAGCCATGTCGCGTTGTCGTCGCGCGTGTCCGTCTGAGGACCACACTGGAGCCCAACCCGACCTCATGTGGTGCTTCACATCTGTAGTCGCTCGATTCCCTGTAGTTGCTCGATTTATCGAGCACCTGAACACTTTCCTTCCCGATAAATCGGCTGACTACCGTGACACCCAACCTGTAGTCGCTCGATTTATCGAGCACCTGAACACTTTCCCTCCCGATAAATC